>Ga0123354_10003922_pt1 | contig 20802 bp, 13 predicted proteins | sample TergutLab28metaG_2_FD_97872 | JGI IMG/M metagenome (GOLD analysis project Ga0123354, IMG submission 97872) | Labiotermes labralis P4 segment gut microbial communities from Petit-Saut dam, French Guiana - Lab288 P4 | ecosystem: Host-associated > Arthropoda: Insects > Digestive system > Gut ...
GGCATAATGATGCCCGAAACATGTTGAGAAATTGTTGATAATAAACATCTAACTGTTGCATCTTGTTGGTTTTCTCTCTCACTCCACAATTTGCTCACGATGCACGGTCACAGAAACCTAAAGCTTGTTAATATTCGTGTTTGTAATCAATAATATAATCGGTATTTACGTATCTGTTTTCGTGAAATGCGTTAATAAATGCAACTGTCCACACAGGAGTTTGCTTATTTGTTATTCTGAAATATTATTTGCTTGAAAAGTTTGTGGAGTCGATAAATTTTATATCTACTTTGTCATTATGGGTATCTCGCATTAATCTGTCGGTAGGTCCTTGATGTGCAATATTCTCTGAAACTGTTCTTGAATTTCGCTGTTTCGTTCCAAGATATTCTGCTGCTTGTCACGCTTGCTGATAAACGTCCGTTATCAGTCGTGTCTGCAACAAAAAAGTTACTCTCATTTCAATAGAATACATCAGGATCCAAGAACATGCTGCATGTTTGCAATTAAACTTAGAGCGGATCGATAATTCTGTGACGTATATTGATGTAGCTAGTCTGGCCTGTACGGAGAGGAGGCGCTTCTGCTTTGATGGTGCTCAGTTTCGCTGTTGTGGTAACCAAAATCAGTAAGTACTTGCACCCCTAAGACCGTCAGTACCATGTGTCTTACAAATTTCCATTGTATATGTGACTCTGAAGATTTAAATTCTACTAAATTATGTACGAAGTTCGGTACTTATCTTCAGTAAACAATCACAGTCTTCATTACGAAGACAAATCGTTTGATGTAGCGAAGGAAAGTAATTATTATTTGTTGTGACTGTTATACGAAACTCATAAATACACTCGTACGAGAGATTACAGAATTACTAATGTAAAAGTAGGTGGGAAATGCACTTGTATTTATGGTGTGGTTGTAACAAGTTAATTTTTAAATAAACGTATCGCTGTTTCTTTTCGGTTGTATAATAGGCCGGCCTTTGTAACGATGGTAACGAACCTGCAGTTTGCACGTAAAATTGATTGGTTGGTTGATGGGTGGGTCTGTCGGTGTGTCGATCGGTTTGGCGATGTTGAGTGGGCCGGTCGGTCGGTTGGTCGTTTGGTTTAATTTCTAACTTCAAGTAATTTGCTATGCAGTACAGAGCAATATTTTCCATTGCGTACACTACACGGAGAATACATACATCTCTGTTGTTATGTCATATCGGCTGGTAAATACGCATAGTTCATCGACTTCTCGGAGAAGAGTATTGCCTTCATCTTCCGGGTCAAGCAGTGTAAGGGAAGAAGAGTCTGCTTCACCCTGAAGTTTAAGGGACTACAATCCTCAAAAATAAGGTAAAGGTAAAGTGATCCCGTTACAGGCCCGGTGTGGCCCAGAGGGTGGATAGAGGTATAGCTCTACGCTTCCATGACCGCGACACTAGGAGGGGGTGAGTGGTCAGCAGCACGCCCCGGTAGCACTTTACCTCCGGGAAAGACCTGGTACCCATTTTACAGAAGGCTAGGTGGACCCCAGGGCCGGTCTGGACGGGCGGAAAATCTCGTTCCCACCGGGATTCGATCCCGGACCCTCCAGCCCGTAGTCAGTCGCTATACCGACTGAGCTACACGGTTCACGACCATCCTTAAAATTACTGGTAACAATCCGCCAGTCGACACAGCCTAACATCGCAGAAGACCTGAATTTTATCAGCATCTCTGCAAGACCGTCAGACCTCGCGTATCCGTTATATTCTTAGTCTGCTGGATGGGCAGTTCTACAGGCAGGCATCTGTTGGTGTGAGATCTTTAAATTGCAACAGATAATGAAATTCAGTTTTTCGAGAAATGGGGCGCACTGGGAAAAATTTCTGGAACTTTGCAGTGTTACCCTGGATGGCTGAGCCGTAATGCTCTCATTCTAGACAGCGTCTGTCCTGTCATCAAAATATTCCTTCCTTTTATTCCTATTTTTCTTTCCATAGTCACTGACATTTCTTCTGGAATTGGAATTCTTCTTGAACTCCATTCTTGTTACTTTCAACTTGTTTCCGCGCACTGTTTCAACACGTTACCCGTTTCACGAAACTTTTCCACCAATTTGTCTGTTGTTCACTTCAAAGACTGTCATTTTACGAACTCGCGTTCATTCGAATTTCTGTGCCATAACTTGTACTTTGCACCGTTGTGGCATCTTCATTCCTAATGGGAAAATGTTTCGTAGTAGCAGCGGTGTTGACACATTTCTTACACTTTTCCCGCCATTCAACCTGTGAAAAGAAACAAAGAAAATTAAAAGGTCTCTCCGACACGTGTGGCAACTTAGTACCCGTCAACGTTCCCTTGGAAGGGTGATATCAAGTATTCAGGCTTCAATAAAATTTTCTCCCGCGGACAGCCGCGTCGAGGTCAGCTTGACGCGGCTGTCTGTCGGAGAAGATTTTACTGAATTATGTCGCCGCGAAAACTTTAGGACATATATGTATACAGTCTGCTTTGTGTTTCGCGTTTTGCACTACTTTCGGTGACTACTATAATCTGGAAAGTGACGTCGCTTTGCATAGTCGAAGTGTAGGATGTTTCGGACGGTCCTCCTTCTCCTGCATCCATCATCATCATCATCATCTGCCCTAATGATTGGGGTAGCCAAATCATCTCAAATGTCTATAAACTTACGCCACACTACATGGAGTTACATCGCAGGAAACAACCGTCTTCATGGTGGCCGCTATGAAGACCTCAAATCTCACTCCGTGGGCAGCAGGTGCGGTTCTTATGTAGCAATACTGAATTGTAACAGTACTCAGTTTTCACTTTCCTAGTACATTTAGGTCATTTTTAGTTTTACTTATTGATTAGAAGTTCTATTTTTCCTTTATTTTTGTCAATAACTTCTTACTTAAGTACAGAGTATGCAATGTAAATGAATTTGGTCAATATTACATATATGTTGGGATACGCGCTGACGCAGATGGTTGAGGCACTGCGCCGGAAGGTCGCGGGTTCTTTTCCCGATGGTATCACTGGAATTTTTCATTGACATAATCCTTCCGACCGCACTATGGCCCTGGGGTTGACTCAGCCTCTAACATAAATGAGTACCAGGAATATTTCCTGGGGGTAAAGGAGGCCGGTGCGTAGGGCTGACAACCTTACCACCTTTATGTGCCGACTGTCTTGCAATCTGGGAGCCTCAACCTCCTGGAACCCTCAGGGTGTGTCCATGCCTGTAATGGGATTGCTTTACCGTTTTTGTTACTTATGTGCTTCACTGTGTTTCATGTTTGTAATAGATAGTTTACCAAGACTGCTTCACACATAACCTTGAGGTATTTTTATGATTTTCGCGCCAAAATTCACATATCTAGTTCGGATGTTTTATTAGATGTCGTTATCAGACTGAAAATTGTAGAGAATGTTCATATGGATGACTCTTTGTAATTTTACATTGCTTAGTTGATGACCGACAACCACACTGCATGGCTACACACCTTAGAGAGCCACCGTTTTACTGGAAGAAACAGTTTCAATCACTGTAATCAGGGCATGCCATTTGGATTAGCCTACGTCAGAAATATTGGTTTCCGAGATAATGAAACTTAAAGTTACAGTTCACACAGAAATGTTGTTAGCAAACACTATACTATAATTTAGTGGTCCAAAGTATGGGATAATGTTTACGTTTCGTATCCAACCGATATATTGTGCATAGCTTTCGTATAGATGATATCTTTTCTCCGTTGTTTGAAAGTTTTAAAACTTTTTAAAGTTTGCACTGTAACTTAAAAAATCGATGGCACAAAGTTTTACATAATATCGAACTGGGTTAAAGTTATAAGCGAGAAAGGCAACACAACTCACAATTTCTCGTAAGCTGAACATGTAGGGTGGGGTCTTATGTTTATTGGACCGTGCATCGTCTTGATAGTTGAATAAAGAGAGACCAACTTGGTGTCACTTGCTTTATTATTTCATTATTTACTGCTCAACATGCTTCGGATGTTAATACATCCATCCTCAGGAGCTTGCGACTTATTTGATGAGTTTTGCATAGGTTGTATTGTTCTGGTTCGATGTGTTTTGGTGTTACGTTGTGGTTTGGCTGGGGTGGTGTGGTATCCGGATCGAACCAGAACAATACAACCCATGAAATAACTCATCAAATAAGTCGCAAGCTCCTGAGGATGGATGTATTAACATCCGAAACATGTTGAGCTGTAAATAATGAAACAATAAAGCAAGTGATATCAAGTTGGTCTCTCTTTATTCAACTTTGTAGGGTGAGGTCTATCTCTGACCCCTACTTTCTTTCTCTTTTCTTCTGTATTTTTCCCCCCTCCTGTTAGTTTCTTTGTAAGAACAAGAAGTAACTTGAAACCCTCACAAAAAGCCTGCAGTTCCTGTACCTTCTGGCAGTAGAAATGACGTCAGAACCTTCAGATGATGCATTGTATGACAGAGAGGGTCAGTTGCCTGCCTTATACCATCCGCTGTTGTGTTCATTACGTTGAATCATGTGGTCCGCAGATTGAAGAAAGCAGCGCAAGCTGTGGTTTAGGTTTATGAAGGGTATGAATTGGCACCCGTCTGCGTCATCGAATGGAAGCTAAAAGGGACCCGCTTCAGCGGTTTTATGTTTTTGCGAATTTGTTTTTTGTTCTCATTCTACGTAACCACAACTTTAGTACCTTAGATCAGCGGTTCTTAAACTTCTCATGCTCGCGGTAGACTGGGGCCATTCGCTTTTTAAGCGGCACGCTAATAATAGTGCCGTCTGTTGTATAAAAACATACAAATATCGTGCAGTGGAAATGTGATGGTATTTCTGTATAAATAACAATTTAAAGGTTTAAGTAAAACCAGTGGTTTAAGATCTCCATGTAATGGTGTTTTAAGATCTTCGTATAATGGTGGTTTAAGATCTTCATATAATGGTGGTTTAAGACCTTCATATAATGGTGGTTTAAGATCTTCTTATAGCGGTGGTTTAAGACCTTCATATAATGGTGGTTTAAGACCTTCATATAATGGTGGTTTAAGATCTTCGTATAGTGGTGGTTTAAGACCTTCATATAATGGTGGTTTAAGATCTTCATATAATGGTGGTTTAAGATCTTCATATAATGGTGGTTTAAGATCTTCATATAATGGTGGTTTAAGATGTTCTATAATGGTGGTTTAAGATGTTCTATAATGGTGGTTTAAGATCTCCGTGTAATGGTGGTTTAAGATCTTTATATAACGGTGGTTTAAGATCTTCAAATAATGGTGGTTTAAGATCTTCATATAATGGTAGTTTAAGATGTTCGTATATTGGTGGTTTAAGATCTCCGTAAAATGGTGGTTTAAGATCTTCATATAATGGTGGTTTAAAATCTTCATATAATGGTGGTTTAAAATCTTCATATAATGGTGGTTTAAAATCTTCATATAATGGTGGTTTAAGATCTTCATATAATGGTAGTTTAAGATCTCCGTAAAATGGTGGTTTGTGATCTTCATATAACGGTGCTCCTTCGCCTTAACAACTACTTCACTGAACCCCAGCGCCTTTTCTTAACTTCGTTTATGCACGCACACACACAAACACACAAAGAACAGTATTATTCGATTTTCATTTTTTAAGTTTTAATTTGCTATTTTAATTATATATAAGCATTTTTCTACTCAAAGCCTCGGGACATACCGGTTGAGGACCTCGGTCTGTGACTGTATAATGTCGACTTATGGGATGAGGCTGTAAACGGTTGGAAGAAACGCGGAAGTGGTCGTAGTCTGTTGATTCTTCTGGAGTGACAGAAAGGAAATTATGCAATTTGTATTGATTTTTTATCTTTCCCGTACTTTCTACCGCCAATAGCCTCTTTGGTGATTTCATTTAGTCTGAAGAAGAGAACAAATTATGAACCTCCACATAAAACATGATAGCTGATCCAGGTGTTCTATTTTCAGGCACCCTTTGTCAGTCCTTGTGTGCTGGCTAGTATTTCACTGCATAGAGAAGTGACGTCGCCAGCACTAACAAGACCCTATATCAACCCGTATCTATAGTTAATTTTCTTGTTATCTTTGGCAGAAAGACAACTAGTTCAGAAGGATTAAAGTCTGGATATTTGTAGCGAATACTTCACCGCTCTGTTGCTATTTCTCACATCTGGAACACGGTTCAAGATCCCAAATCAAATGGCCCAGGTTGTATAATGTTTGTTTTGTCTTTCAAAGCAGCTGCTTCAGAGGAGTGAAAATGCACATAAAAATCCTTTGAACCAAAAAACGGCTACATTTATAATTCTTATATTCAGTAATGTTTGCCAAATGCTAAATATAACGTAGCGTCCCCATATTTGCACCAACAACTGCACTATACCTAGATACAATAATATACAATCATGTGATAATCCTTCTAAATTTTTCGGCCTTTTTCGGTAAGGGAAGTATTCAACAAACATGTCGGAAGATTACCACATATTTGTATATTGTTGTATCTAATTACAGTGCAGTTGCACGGAACATGGATAATTTTAAATAACGTGGCGTATGCAAAATAGCTTACTTATCTATGAAAAGGTAATGCTTGGTCTTTTATCGTCATGTAGGTTAGCAAGTGGTTACGAATAGGAGCAAGAAATGGTGTCAGTTTTTGTGTCGGTGTTGGTGTTTTCAATTTCGCCAGAATAAACATCTTGTAGGTAGCAACACCGCTAAATGCTTACTGTTATTGTAAGATTCTGAATATCTGGGTATAGTTATAGTTGTCTGTACAGAACTTTATAGTCACTTGGGTTTTTTTTCGAAGTTTGTCTTACAAAATCTAAGCCTGATCTGATATGCGGTATTATTATTGTTGTTTTCTTCTCTTCCTTTGTTGTATCGATGGTTAATTGTAGGCAGGTGATGTACAATAAAAATGTATTGAGAATAATAGAAAAGTTATAAAAAATGCAATTCACATTCTAGGCTAAAAATGATTAAAAATACAAATAACTTTCCAGGCTAAGGTGTCGCTATTTTTAGCACATTTTCAAAAGATGAAATACTAACGTAATGTATGTCTCTACAGATAAACAACTCATAAGTTTTTCTAATTTTCTGCGACGTCCTTTCTCGACTTTGCCAGGGAGAGGTTTAAAAGGCTTCGTCTCATCTCGAATGCCTCCACGGGCATTATAACTTTGTGTCGCGGGCACCATGTTATTGGCGAGCTACAGTTTTAAGTGGTCATGATTTAAGCAGATGTTCAGCACAGCAAATGTTACGAAACTGAAGTTTTGTTCGTATGGTTTATTAGTTTATCATCTCTACCGCCGATGTTACGGACTCGGTAAGTAAATTTTTCTGTGCCATTTACTTTACCGTCTTCTACAGTGCATTCTGCGAGAAACGCCAATGCAGTATCATCACTTATAAACTACTCTTGCATTTATCTTCAAAGTAAAAGACAGCCAAGAAAAAACGAGTTCGATCCCAGAGCAGCCCATGTAGGATTCGTGGTAGAAAAACCAACATTGGGACATGCTTTTGTGCGAGTGTTTCTGGTTTCTCCCACCAGTGTCATTGCACCAAAGTTCAAGGCACATATTTCATTCATCTCACGTCCACTCTACATAGTCATGACAATTCAGGGATTCAGGGCGCCGTTAAATAAAACACTAAGAAAAAGTTTAAAAAATGCTGTTCTTTACGGCTAAACTAAGTTACGCTACGTTTGGATAAGTATTGTGCTGAACCAGCCTTTTTTATACAGCAATTTCGAAACATAAGAAGGAATACAATAGGCAACTCCCATGCCAGACAGTCTTGTGGAAATTCCTTCCTTCTGCAGGGAATGTGGGGTTTAATTTGTTTAAAGACTTTTACAACGTGCAAGAAAAATGTTACTTATTGCTTGTTTTCGGAGCACGGCCTCTCTGCTGGACGAACTTCCTGATATCCTAAGTAGAAGACGGGTTTAAGCAATCTACCGTCATCTTGTAGTTTTCGTTTTTAAGCGCTCTTTAAAATTTGGGAAAGGCGACTGTTAGCTTTGTCATGTTTCTTTGTCTGTCCATCTCTGTCGGTCCGTCCGTCTGTTCGCACGAAGCATCTCTGCTGTCACTGGACGGATTTTCGTGAATTTTGGTTTGTACTAAACTCTGTTGACCGGATTCAAATTTAGTTAAGTTCGGACAAAACTAACAAGACACTTTATTTGCAGACGTACCTATATGTAAGAAGAATCTCGCCGCTCACGAGATGGGTACTCGAAATACAGTGCCAAGCAGATGCAATTTGTTTTCCGGGTAGTTGGGGTAAAAATACAAATTCAGTAATAATAATACTAATAATAATAATAATTATTATTATTATTCTTTCTTGTTTTCTGCGTGATCTTAACCATGTTCTGTTGGTCTCCACACAGATGCGATTTATTGTGGTATGACGTAACAACACAGTGACTTTTTTGTATCATGTTCAAATGCAATTAATTGCTTTTCTCATTCCTGCAAGGTACATTATGCTTAATTTAGCTAAACACTGAAGTGAAGTCATAATGTCGAATATTGTGTGTTTTATAATCTCCGTTAAAGACCATTGTGGCACACAATGTGCTGCGGAGAATAAACTTCAGTTTAATATCCTTACCACATGTTTCGGCAGGGCTGGGTCGTTATAATGAAGAGAATATTAAATAGAAATTACGTGACAATTATTAAAAAAAATTGTCTGAGATTTGCTGACCCATTAAGTAATGTAACTCTTGATTAGAATGTTATATTAGATGTCCCAGCATATTCAGTCTCTTGTATGTTACTCTATTTGACGTTCAGGTGACCGTGCATCGTGATAAATTCTTATAATAAAAGCAACTAGATGCACTAATTTCTCAAATTTATTTTTGGAATAAAACTCTACTGTCCGAAACATTATTTTATTCCAAAAATAAATTTGAAAAATTAGTGCATCTTGTTTGTTTTATTATAAGAATGTTACACTGTGTTATGCTGTAAACCCGTTGTTGACTCTAAAGTTAAATTTCAGTTAACGTAACGACACTTAAAGTGTTAAATTGTGAAATGTTTGTTGATTTGTTCATAGTAAATTGTAAACCTCGTGTCATATCGTAAGGTTCACGACATCGTCAGTATGTCGCCTTTAATTATCCATAGTTCACTCAGCTGAGTGTCTCATTAAAGAGTGTTGCGAATAGGGACAAAGCCTTCCGTAAAATGCACTGTGGCTCTTGTACCTCTGTTTAAGATGTCTTAAGATATGAGGATGCTGATGTGAAGAAAATCTGATAACCCAAGCATCATACGTAAACACGTCATACCGATGTGAGAGCAAATTTCAGTCTTTCCAATAAGTTTTGGTTTCTTCCCTTTTTCTGATAATTTAACCCTTTATAACAAGGTGGTAACATAGTGTACCACTGGCAGGTATGTGAATGGTCCCAAACTTTTCCTAAAGACCATTAAAACTTGATTTACGCTATTGGCACGCTCGCGGACAGCTCACGGTCGGCAAAAATAATCTTTGTCTGTATTTAATGATACTGCACTCATCAACGTTTCCGCTAACATCGTGGGGCGCTTAAGTGAGTGAGCGTATTTGCTGTTCCCGTTTGTCTCGGTTGAATGGGGTAGCTCAGACTGGGCGAGACAATATCTTACCTTCAATGGGAATGCTAAGCGCGATATACACTCCCAGCTAAACTGAGCGGTTTTACTGTGTGACGTCATACCTGACGGAAAAAACTGAGTAAACTAAGCAGTTTTGACAGGCAATAGCGAAGGCCTCAGAACTGTCCTTTCCAGTCGTCTTTCACACAGATAACTGCGCAGTTCACTCAGGGAATCCCACAGTTTCCTTAGTTTACCTGCCGACACCACGATGGCATCATCTCAAAGCAATCATCTTCATCATCCGTTTCTAGAAAATATATTCAGCAGATGAGCATCGTATGATATATTCCTTTTCAAATACCACTTCTTACTCCACATTTTACGCTTTCTGTTCTTCTTTCCGGATAACATTATGGCCGATGTGGCTAGCAAACAGCAAACGACAGCCTTGTTTTTATCCACCACAGTCACACGCACAAGAAGACACACAGAACTGACAAACCTGATGGAAAACTTATGCTGTGCCCGAGAACATTCAATTCAGTTTTTCGTGCAGTTTTTTTTTACACAGTTTAATTTAGAGTGTATGGGGCCCGCTACGTGCATGTATCCCAGTGCCAGAGATCACTTCAACAACACTTACAAAGAAACACGTTTGACTGATTTTGCTGATTTATTGCTAGTAAATGAGTGATGTAATGAATTTATTACACATTGCTGACATTTGATGATTGAACGTGTTAAGTCTGTGTTACATGGATGTCTTTTGGTTTTGAGCTGAAATTTCGATCGACAAATTTGAAATTCGCATTTTTCAAGTACACCCATGGAGTTTAAGTAACACCTTGCTATACTCTTCATGGTTGCACCGTGCATTGATAATATAAAATTCTTTATTTTTCCAAGTAATGCACATAAATTATATTAAATAATTATTAAAACATTTAAAATTATAAAAGTTGCTCCAACATGTTTGGGTTTACATAAACCATCATCAGGGAACTACAGCTAAGCACAGGCTGTAGCTCCCTGATAATATAAACCGAAACATTTTGGAGCAACATTTATAATTTTAAACATTTTTAATAATTATTTAATATAATTTATGTGCATTACTTGGAAAAATAAAGAATTTGCCCTTGCTATACATTTATGCATAAATATATCAATTTGGAGTCATAAATTTTGTTGTGGGATATGTAGGTTCTGAAAGGCGATCAAGTAACGCGTCCTCCTGACTTCGACGTAGTAAAACCAGTTCTGCATTCGATCTTGCATTCTCGATCTGTCCTACAAAGAAATCCTCCCTTCTGATGCTGCAATACTCTCATTGACCGAAACCTAAATTTTGTCGTCCCCAATAAGCCGAATTTTATTTTATTTTTTTTAATTTTGTACCTAACGGACTAAACGAAAAGGCGAGGTGGGAAGCTTTAATTTAAGTTCGGTGACCCCGGGCTTGCATTAAACTAATATCTTGGGGCGGGTTACTACGTAACCTTTTACTGGACGAATTACGGCTGCAAGAACGGCCAAGTATGTGCTGTCACAAAGCAACACAGAGGCATGTCCCTGCCCCTTCGAAGCGGTATGTCGCCGCAGTCCTTACTAAACTAGCTTCTCCCGTCTGATTTCTGAAGCCATGCCTTGTACATATCTACCCCAATTTGTAAGCCGAAAATAATAATTAAATCTCATAATCAGGATATTCAGGGTTCGAACCGGAACTGCCGATTACAGTCCCTTACCGTGTGTTTGTCTTAAGCTGTGTGTGAGCACAGTAATAATGTGAACCAAGGTTTAAGCTTAACCGGTCATTCTTCATAATGGAAACGACTGTTTTCTGTGCGAGGTAGATATGTACTGAAATGTGAATATTCGTATTTATATGAGCTTCAGGCTTCAGGAAAAAAACCAACCATTTCCTAACCAATCCAAAAAAAAATCACCTTATAGTAATCTACTGTCACCTTAAAGGAGGCTTAACAAGAATCAGCAAAAATTTATATGCTCAATTCTGGCACATAAACTTCACAGCCTACAGGAATATGGATGGAATAGAGTGTGCAACCTCCAACTCTAAACACTGCTCAACCTGAAAGCTTTTTAAAATGATATGGTATTCCGTTTAATATTATTATATCTCTGTATTTCAAGCCACACAGAATCGTTACGAAAAAATTCGCCAATCACGCCTCAAAGAACAATCCAAGCAGTTTTGACAGTTCAGAAGGTCATACCATTAACCGCGTTGGTGTGTCAAGATGCCTCCGTCCACGCACGTAATTAACCGGACGGCGTTCGACGAGGTCATAAAATTTCGCAGTTCCCCCACATGTTCTACATTAGAACTGCTGTGTAATCCTGCATGGGACGCACCCTACCGACACCGGGTGCGCGGTATCAGCAGTTTTATCGCCCCCCGCTGTGCTCACAAACTTTTCTCGTGGCAATGCGAAAATGGATATTAATACAGTGTCGTGCTGACATAAGCTCAGTTAAAAATCGGATAGGATGACCCGAAATTCAGAGGTTGTCCTATTTCCGCGACCTTACGGAGAAGAAAATGGTGGAAAACTGCCAGTAAAACCAAACACTAAATCGAATGCTAGACAACCTCCAAGTATGAGCAGAACTGAAACGCGGGTGACCATGAAGCCTACATATAAACTGTCATTATCATCCTGTGGCTGATATAAATACTTGGGACAGGTCACATAATTGTGCACACACACACACATATGCTACAGATACCTCCGTAGTGTTACATATACACCTTCTCTCCAGTCACCAATTTGTACGCAATGACTTTTCAAACAACGGAATTCTAGGCAGGCCCCACGACTTGCGCAAAGCGCAAACTGCCCTAGCGAATGCATTGTGACTATCAAAACACATTTCATTCCAACTAACTAAGAAGCTACACAGTTGACTAACAAATTAACCATAAGATTCCAGCCTTCTTGAGAAACTAATAGGCTCTGATCAAGTCAAGAATTTCCCCGCATTTTACGTAACCTCAAGTTCATTATTATTCACGACGTGCCGCCAATATTTCGTACCCTGTGAGCCACATGAAACCAGCCGGTGCGATTTCACCCTATTTTTCAGATCGGTTATAATATAATCCTTCCATTTATGTCTAGATCGTGCGACAGGCATCCTTCCCTCATGCTCCCCTGCCAAAATATTTTATGTGTTTATCTACACGTGCCATTTGCGTCGCCAGTCTAATCCTCCTTGGTTTGGTTCCCATGATAGTATCTGGTGAGAAGTACGAATTACGAAACTCCTAATTTTGAAGTTTTATCCAGCATTTTGAGCGGTTAATTTGGCAACGCTACGGAAGACTCGGAGACTCGCGCATGCGCGATGTGAAGGATGATTTTTAGGCGCGTTCGCAAAATTGCGAAAAGCGACTATTACCGTCGTCATGACTATCCCTCTGTCCGTTCTGCTGTCCGCATGGAAGAGCTCGGCTCCCAGTGAACGGATTTTTATTAAATTTGACATTACAGCATTTTTTTTAAAATCTATCTTGAAAATTCAGGTTCCATTGAGACCCGACAAGAATAACGGGTACATCACATGAAGACAAGTATACATCTTTGATAACATTTGGCTCAATTCTTCTTAGAATGAGAAATGTCTCAGAAAACGTTGTAAAGAAAACAGAAACACACATTTTATGTACAGTAACCTTTTTTTTTTAAATCGTGCCTTTTATGAGATACGGGGGAAAATACTGTAGAGCCGTGGAGGCCACAGATGACAAAATTGCTTACGCGCAACGCATGCTGAATTCCTAAGTCTACAAACACACACTCATAATGTGTAACGCTTATTTCCATTGCAACAGTGGTTGCACGAAAGCACCTCAGTGTTACGTTATGCGTATATTGCCTGTCTTTTTTTAATAATATTCTTACTGCATATTATGTAAACAGTATGTGTAAGTAAAGTTTATTTTAAACATAATCGTGTATAAATGTTTTTATCTATCTATCTATCATCATCTGTCTATCTATCCATCTATCTGTCCATCCATCTATCTATCTATCTAACTATCTGTCTATCTATCTGTCTGTCTGTCTGTAGATTTATCTCTGACGAGTGACAACCCGTAACCAGTGGCCCACCGGTTGCTGGTTTTCAGTCGCCCTAGTTGCCAGTTTATTGCGTCGTCGCATGTTAGATTCTTCAGCTTTATAACCGTTTCCACGTCCTTTTCCCACTTCGGGTCGTCGTCGTCGTCCTCCTCCCGGTGACCTAGTCATTATTCCCTTAGGCCGTCTGTTATCCTCCTTGCGTGCTACGTGTCCGTACCATTTCAACATTTCCATTCTCTCCAGAATTGTTTGTGTTACAGTTTTCTTCTATCTGCACTAATATAATATCCAAAATTGTCGCTGCACACCTATCGGAAACCTTTGAGAACCATTACTCTAAAACGCAAATAAGATGGGCTTTCGGAAATGATTTGGACAGCGGCCGCTCTTTCGGCGAATAATGCCCTGTAAGATGGCGCGAATTACCATCTAGGTGTGTCGTCTTAATACAGCATTCTACCACCAAATGGCCCCATTCACACAGGACTATGAAAACTGCTACGTCATTACCAAATCTCGTGGTCGAAGATCATGGCCTTTAGTCGCAAACTGGAAGGCGCTTCTCACAGGCAGAAATGGACCGCGTGAGTTCTGTGGAATGAAGGCTTTAAAACACCCGATGTTCATTGTCGATGTGGAGAGAAAGCACCTGCAAGCAGCAATGTGTTCAACTAGGTACGGAGCTTTCATTGGTCCATGAGTGGTGTCGTGACACCCCGAAACATTGGTTTCGTGACGCCGTTTGGAAGCTCCCAAAGAGATGGCAGCGATGTATAACCTAAGAAGGGAATATTTTGAGCTAGCAGTTATTTAATATTCAGCCCAAATATAGTAAATTGCTGCAAATAAGGTGAGTCCAAATCATTTCCGAATGGCCCTCATAAGTTTCTCAGCACCCCATTCTCGAACGCCCTGGGCCGATATTATTCCCTTAGTGAAAGAGAACAAATGGACCACCCACTTAAAACCCCCAGGCAAAATTACTGTTCTGTGTCTTTTAGTCTTCAAGTTTTTGGACAACAAACTGCAACACAGAGGTTCTGGACCGAATTCTCCGATTACAATCTACACTTAATTTATTACGCATGTAATTTTATTTGTTACTTTCCTTTCCCACACATTTGAACTTTGCCACATATACAAAGGATTTATTAGATATCTGTATGTTGTACTTTTATTCAGCATTATGTTCAGGTAGCAAGAACATGCGATTGGCTTTCTCAACATTTCCTTCTACAGAAATCTCATTACTAGCAGCCCAAAAAAAATCTTTACAGTATTAACATTTTCACCCAGTAAATTAATATCATCAGCACCAAACCAACAGCTGATGATCCCTATTCAGTTTCAGTCCTTACTGGTATACTCGCACCTTCATAATTGCATTATCTAAGGCACAGTTGAGAAGCAGTGACAATAAAACGTCTCCTTGTTTCAGACTGTTGTGAATAGGAAATGTAGCAGATAAATGTTTGCATATCCGGACTTTACTAAAGATTTTAGTCTGTGCAGTCACAGTCCTATAGTATTTGTAGTGATTGTTAGTAATTTACAAGCGTGAGTGTGCCGGGTCAGCATGCCAGCCGAATGTACTCCAGATATGTGTATTGTGCCTAAATTGGGTACCTCTCTTTTGATGTTTACAGATAGCCGTGCACAAGGAGCTCGTTTAGTCTTAGGGTGCATGATTACATTGTCCATACTGCTTAGTACCGATAAATTATCAAGATCGGTACTGTGTCCTGCCCGTCTTAACATTAGAAATTTCTAGGGCTTCGGAGATAGAATTTTCATTTCGTGAGTCGACTGTACGTCCACTGTTGGTTAGATGAACGGTACTGAGGGAAGTTTCTTTTTGAGGTGGAGTTGCTACTCTGAAGGAAAAGAGACCCTCGTTTCATCCTGAAAAATTCCCAATTCATTTCTGGCTAATTAAAGAGTTTAGTGGTTTAGACTTATTTCTTCCTTCCATTTAACCAAGAAATTATACAATTACGTCGAGTCTTTAAGTTGCGGCTAGTCTCGAGACAGCCACATGTCTACATCACTTGCAGTCATTGTTTGGTTACCAACGTTCTTTCCTGTGGGTAAAGCGAGAGGGTATGAAGGTGTCCACGCAACTGTAACCAGTTCCGAGGTTAAGGATGATTGGAATTACGCTTCTGCACCTCCTGTATTCCTTCACTGTTTGGACAGGGACAATTTTACCTTTCACTGGCATATTTTAATTAACAATTTTTGAAGAATTTGAAGAACGTACCATATTTTGTCTGTAGTTAATACAGCAAGTTGAAATCCACATAGGTAAAACATTCCGTTTACAGATCTAGACAGGCGCTGAGTGTTCCAGGAGAATGAGGCTCCCAGCTTCCAAGACAGTCGGCACATGAAGGTTGTAAGGTTTTTAGCCATACGCTCCGGCCGCCTTTGGTTCCCAGGAAATATTCCTGGTACTCATTTCTATTAGAAGTTGAGTCGAATCCCAGGGCCATAGTTCGGCCGGAAAAGTTTCAATGACACCATCGGGAATCGAACCCGCAACATTCCGACCTGAAGCGCAAGGCTTGAATTGACTGCGCCACCGCATTCCCCCAAATTCCACATAGGTAGTCCCTCGCTCTGCACGACCAAGCACTCTCCAGTTCCAAAATACATCAGTACGCCCGGCAGCCACCCCGACACAGAGTGGAAAATGTCACATCTTACTTCGAAGCCGGAAATTTGTTAAGACTGTCTGGACGTTTGATCCTGCTTTGTCATTTCAGTACGTTCTTCAAATCTCCTCAGTCATGTTCCTGCAGTTTTTATAGCATCCATGACCCCAGTCCAATTCTTATCATCTTAAATCAATTTCTTACCTACCGTCTCAATCTTGTTATTAACGTGTAGGTCGCTAACACGTATAGACATCTTATTCTGAAACGCTGGGATCATTAAGCAAAAAAGAGCGACTTTCCAAATTACGTTCATGCCAACAACATTGCTGTAGCACTTGTTAATGGTAAGTAGCTGCAACAAGCCACGACATTTGAATTCGCAAAACATATAACCTATCGGAGGGGAAACCGAATCAGCAAAGAGCTGAAAATGACATTTTTAATCGGCCAATAATTCAAGCATTCTGTAATTCTTCGGCTCCCCTTTCCGAAACATATTCTGAAAATTAAGGCTGGTAGTTTAAAAGTACATAAAGAACACAGGAATTAATTTCGATCTACAACCCTGTATTAAAATGTAAAACGGGATTTGTAACTGAAAATTGGAACTGCCAGTAAAGTCATTGTTTCTGGAGACTTGAAAAATGTAAACTTGTGACGTGGAACGCTAAACGCTAGAAAGATGTCCTGAAGCACTGTTACAAAATTACTGTATAATATCTGCTCCGTCTAATCCCATGCACTTCTCTCATTGCTGTCCTTTAGTCGCGAATACCCAGGACTTTTTTATCATCTATAATTTGCCATCCAGTACTTCAGTATGCATATCTGACTACAGTCCTCTTCACTGATTTTCCTTGACTCATTACAAGCAGACGAGATTGAAAAGGACGCTGATCCATACTGAAGCAAACTAGAACGTTTTCAAAGTTACATGCTAAGAAGGTATGTAATGTACGTATAGCGCATCATTGAGGCGCATTCGCTTAACCATTTTCGCCGTGAAAAAGCAGTACTGTAATATTACATATGATGAGTGTGTGTCTGTAGCCTAGTTATCCAGCACGTAATGCGCGTGCCCCATATCATTCTGCCACCTGTGGCGTGTCTGGCTCTACAGTATTTCTCCATATTATCTCATAAACGGCACGATTTTCGAAAAAAAAAACCCCTTTATTGAACATAAAATGTGTTTTGATTTTTTTCAACCAGTTTTCTCTGATATATTTTTCATTGTAAGAAGAACTGAGCGAGATGTTATCATGAATGTGTACGTAAACACGCGTAATTCTTGTCAGATTTTAATGAAACTTCGATTTTGTTGACAGATTTTTTAAAAATATTCAAATATCAAATTTAATGAAAATCTGTCCAGTGGGAGCCGAGTTGTTCCATGCGGACGGACAGATTGACAGACGGACAGACATGACGAAGCTAATAATATCTTTTTGCAATTTTACGAACGCTCCAAAATGTCTGACTGCACAGTACTTAGAAGGTAACAGCTAATTCAGGGCGACTGATGTAGTCCTACCAGTACGTGCATGCGAAATTCCTTGCCGATGTTCTCATTCGTTGTGACGGGCCGCTGAAACGAACACTTTCACGTCGAATTACAGTGTAACTTCCACTACTTTTCTTATTACAAAGAAACTGCATCACGCACAGTAACACCACGGCGTAACTGTGTTTACAGTCACTAACAGACTGAAGTAGGCAGCACATTTAGTCGTAAGTACCAGATTCCAAATACTATCAAAGCTATGCGAAGTATACATACCAACGACACGAAAAGTACTCGAAAAATAATCGAAAATCTAAATAGCTTTAAATTACATCTGTAATGCACAATTTAATATTAGCAGTAACTGTTCAAGAAACTGAAACATAGTCAAAGACACTTTATGAGAAATGTACATAATTCATTCCAGTGTCAAGTCTAACCTCGCTCTTACCACCCTAAATATTGTAGGTAACTTTCTAGAGCAGACAGTAAGGTCTACATATTGCTCCGAAACTGAATGGCATACCAGCCACTTCATACTCCACAAGGCAGTCAAGCCTGGTGGAATTCAGTATTCAGTACTTGAAACGTCTGCCGCAAATAATCGCTAAATGTATTACAAAAAGACTTATAAGTCGGTAGCGCTAAAAAATTTTCCCGCTGAGTCGAAAAAGGCTGAAGGTATTAGGCCCCACACACGCATCAAACAATGACCACGCCTTCCCAGTAAATTATAGACCAGATATTCTTACTGAACTGTTTCGAGAAACTACATAATAATTTGGAAAAGTCATAAATATTTTTGCCATCCAACAATATAAAGCTGAAGAAATACAGAACTACAAATTTTGCCTGTTGTTTGTATGAGTGTGAAATTTGGTTGCTGGCATTGAGGGAGGAACTTAGGCTGACGGTGTTTGAGAATAGGGTGCCGAGAAGAATATTTGGACCTAAGAGGGAGGAGGTAACAGGGGTGTGGAGAAAACAACACAAAGAGGAGCTTAATGACCTCTACTCCTCACCAGACATTATTCGGGTGATCAAATCGAGAAGAATGTGATGGACAAGGCATGTAGGAGGTGTGAGGGAGAGAAGAGGTCTAAACAGGGTTTTGAGGAGAAAGCTGAGGGATAGAGACCACTTGGAAGAAGCAGGCATAGAAGGGAGTATAATATAAACATGGATCTTCAGGAAATGAGATGGTGGGCATGGAATGGATTGTTTTGGCTCAGAATAGGGAGAGGTGGCGTGCTTTTGTGAACGCGGTAGTGAAAGTTTGGGTTCCATAAAATGCAGGGAATTTTTTGACTAGCTGAGAACCGGTTAGCTACTTAAGAATGACTCTGCTGCATGAAGAAAGTAAGTAAGTAAGAAAGAAACAAAGTATTCCCACATCCAGCTACACCTATCCCTCAAGTGGTCTGTCTTGGTGTGAGGTTTTGAGGCTTTTTTTTATTTACCCCTTTTATGCTGCGTGCTGTACCGTATTATTTTTTGCCTTAATCCAGAAGACTGCAGTATCTTTACTCTGGTATAATGACGCCAAGTCTCGTTTGTGTTTGTTACAGAAATCTTGACCAGAACTCCATACAGACGATTGACCCAGCCAGCTTCAAGGGCCTGCCATTGCTTAGGAGCCTGCGGCTGGACAGCAACAAACTGGAGGTCGTGCCCACACAAGCATTGGCTCCCATCAGAATGTTGGAAATACTGTGAGTATATATTCTAATGTCACCACGTGCACTGTGCAAGGGCAGGTCTTTAAAACTTTCCCTTACGGATTGTAATTAGTATTGGTTTCACCACCGTCGGCCTGGCTTTCGTCGTCTCTTCGGTCAGAAGCAGAACAGCTTTTAAGTTGAAAATGCAATAGACTTGGATGAATACTGCAATCTGCAAACCCTAAAGAGGGTAAATTTTATGGCAATAAAAATAGTGCAAAAGGAACTATAAATATTTTAAAATTATCTTACGAATGCTGCTGTGTTCGACTATTGTTACAACAGAGAGTAACGCAGATATGAATTCACAATTTAGTCCTCGCCTCTACTGTTTTATTATCCACGACCAGCCGGTCCGGACATCGAATCCCGGTGGGGACGAGTTTTCCGCACCCACCTAGACCGTCCCAGGGGCGCACTCAGACTCCTGTAGTATGTATACTGGGTCTTCTTACCGGGGCTAACGCAGCCGGAGCGTAGCGTTGACCACCAACACCCATCTAACTCCGAGGCTAAAAAATGAGTAGAGCTATACCTCTACTCGCCCTCTGGGCCTTCATGACTTGTTCTAGGTTAAACTTTACATTTACCTTGATCCATGACTAGCATTTCCGAGCTTCCTTCAACCACTTTACGACACACTGTGTTTCGTCTCATTGTACAAATTCATGAAGCCATAGAAATAGCTTTTATTTTCAACGAGCTTGACTTAATCGTTACGCCGAAAAAGGTAGCAGTTTTTAGCCTTTTCTATCTGTTCACAAATAGATTAAACAAGAATCTTATGTTTATTGGACCGTGCATCATTGTAATAGTTGAAGAATACAAGACCAACTTGATGTCACTAGCAATTTTATTTCACTTCTTATGTGCTCAACATGCTTCGAACATTAATATATCCATCATCACGAGCTTGCAACTGTGCTGTTGAATTACCACATGGGTTGTTTTGTTCTCGGTGTCCGTTTTGCAGGCTGAAGCCTGCAACACGGACACCACTCAAATCCAGCCGCACCAAATCTCCAACACACAACGAACCGACAACACAACAACAGATGTGGTATTCAACAGCAAAGTCGCAAGCTCCTGATGATGGATATATTAACCTTTTGGTGCCGGAATTATTTTTTAATTTTAGCACACCCTGTATATAAAATGTGAATAATACAGGAACCAAATACGTTAGAATTATGAAACAAACTGCATTTTGAAGAGAAAAAAA
>Ga0123354_10003924_pt1 | contig 20801 bp, 16 predicted proteins | sample TergutLab28metaG_2_FD_97872 | JGI IMG/M metagenome (GOLD analysis project Ga0123354, IMG submission 97872) | Labiotermes labralis P4 segment gut microbial communities from Petit-Saut dam, French Guiana - Lab288 P4 | ecosystem: Host-associated > Arthropoda: Insects > Digestive system > Gut ...
AGCTAGTCAAGAAATTCCCCGCATTTCACGGAACCCGAAGGTTCATTACCGCACTCACATGCGTCCGCCACCTGTCTCTATCCTGGGCCAGCCCAATCCAGTCCATATACCCACATCCCACCTTCTGGAGATCCATCCTAATATTATCCACCCATCTACGCCTAGGCCTCCCCAGTGGTCTCTTTCCCCATTACCGAGCTGAAAATACGGCTTATTGGATTTAGTCATAGACCATTCATATGACCACGCAGAACGAAGGAAAAGAATAATTAAATTACCAATGACGTAGCCGAAAGTTCAATGATTCAAACATCATTTTGTACGCGGGCTGGCAGGCATATGCAACAAAGATTTTCCTAAATTACTGTTGACGAGTGCTGAAATACAAGTGCAAAATATCACACGACCGTTTCTTTCACAATCTACCGTTTTCCCTTCAAATATTTTTCTGAAATTGGAAACCAGTAACTTCCAAAGTTTCAAAAAAGGAATAAATAATATAAGAATATCTGTGGAAATAAATGTGTATTCAAAGATTTAAATTTCTCAAGTAATTATCTATAAATAACAACAGGGCGCTCTGTCGTGTAATGTGGTATTTATCTTAGGAATCTGGTAACTTTTCCAAAGAATTATAATTTAAAACTTCACGGAAGTTATCCCGAACATACAGGTGTGCTGATAAGTCCCTAGTCCGACCAGGAAGGAAACAAGCTACATTCCTCGCATTTTGTAGAACTTGTAGGTTCATTACCACATTCCCAAGAGCCCACCACCTGTCCCTGCCCTAGCCATATCAATCCATTCCTCTGCCCATCACACTTTTGATACCCGCAGCTTGTTTCCTTCCTGGTCGGGTTAAGGATTTATCAGCACCCCGTTACAGGTAGTACGTTTTTCAACCATTAGATAAATTTCTACTGGACCGCACGATTTCGAAGCCAATATGTATTCATCAGAGAAATAAAATTCCGAATTAATTTTCAATATTTCTCACAATTACATACGTTGTTTGATTAACTGTGTGCTGGATTATGCCTTCAAATGCATCGAATTACATTACACGTTTACAATTAGCTGCTTGCAAAAAAATAATATTTTAACACAGAAATTGTTTAACGAGATGTCAGAGGCAAGGAATTTATCAGCTAACCACGTCATCACAAACAAGAACGTTATTTAAAGGCCATTACATACATGAGATAATCATGCAAATCACATGTCCGATACGATCACCTCGGACATGAGGAGTGATGATTGGAGCATGAAATAAAATCATCCACTGTGTTCCACCAAGTAATTTTTGGCCGAGATAACAACGTTTCAGTACGAGAAGCCCCAGCATTTGTCCGTTCAATTCCGCTGCCGCTGCTAATATGGAAGAAGTAACAATTACCGCATGACGATTCTGATTTCCTGCGACATAGTCTATATGCAGTAAAAATTTAGGACGGAATGTAAATTGGCATGTTGTGAATGTTGTGTGTAAGAACTGACGAAACTTAATGGGGAACAGCGTCCTACTTGAGAAACAAAGAGTTGAGATTGACGGGTTTCAAGTTTTCTCAGCAAGGTGCCTAAGGAATTCATTCTCCTGGGATACAACACTAATTTAGTGAGGAATTTTAAAAATATTTTTCGAGGAAAAGCAGTGGCCTTTTCTTCAAGGGCCGATACCTTCCCTCGAAATGTCGCGATCCGTTTAACCATTAATTCATCGTCGTATTCCTCCCCTCCCCCCCCCCCAAAGAGTCACAGGCTAATTGTTCCTTTTCTATGCAAGAATACTTCTGAAATTTAAGGAACGCAAAGCTCTATTGCTGTACTCAAAACAGCCTGCTGTTTCCTCTGTCCTGATCCATATGAATTCAATCAATGCTTACCCATTCTATTCTTTTCATATCAATTTTAATATTATCTCATCTATGACTACATTTTCCGAACTAAACATTCCCTACACATGTTCTCTCGAAATTTCAGTACACTTATATCTTCTTTCCCGTACGTTTCATTTCATTGTAGTGGATTTTGGGTAGGTTTTCACCCTTTTTATAGGCGACGAAGGCCCTTAGGGTGAATAGAGTTATAGCTCTACTCTTTCTAGGACCTCGGCACACTAGATGGGGGTGGTTGGGGTCAGCCCCCACAACCTGGCTGCCTCTACCACTGGGAAAAACCCGTTACCCATTTTACAGGAGGTTGGCTGGGCCCCATGGCAGGTCTGGATTAGCGGAAAATCTCGTCCCCACCGGGATTCGATCCCGGACCGTCCAGCCCGTAGTCAGTTGCTATACTGACTGAGCTACCCGATCCACTGTCGTGGATTTTAACACCGTGATAATTACGGGCAGAAGTAGCTACTGAACCTGAAACTCTTCACTACGCAAATTATCTAATCACTTGTTATATGCTCAATCGCGAACTGAATTAAATTTTCGTATTATGAAAACATTAATAGAAATTTATCATTGCCGTATTAACTTAATTGTAGTTCGAATTGAGTTTTTACGTGATTTCTGAAGATTCTTATCTGAACACTTGGCCAAGATATAATAATGTCTTTCAGCCTCCGTAATTGAAGTTCCTTGTGAGCCTCCGTCAGTCTTGTCAATATTACGGAAAAATTAAAATTTTCAAGCAAATATCCCAATTTAAAATAGTAACTTCCATCAAATTCCAGCTGTGAAGGTCGCAATGCCTGCTCTATCAGTGGCAGTACTGTTTCAATCGTTTTATTTAAGGACGTTATCAGTGGATTTAACTGTGTATGAATAAATTGTCATGCAGAACTGGTGAAATTCTGACGGGGAAAGTACCGAAGTACTGCGAGGAATATCCGAGCCAGTGCAACTTTGTCCAGTAAAAATTCCATAGCGGCCGGTCTGGCACTGAAACCGTGACTCCTCGGTGACAGTGATTCTGTCATACAGTTCTAACATGGGGTCATATTACTAAATCGCACCAGGGGGAATCTTTTCTAAGCGCATCTCTTTCCTTGCCGAGCATTTAGTCAAATCGCTTCGTACATCCGTCCGTCTGTACGTACGTAAGAACTCGCGAACTGCAGTCGTTGACAAGTTAGAGTCAAGTTAGTAAAGAAACAACTCAAATTTTTTTGCCCCCGAACTTTGATTACCTTCTTCACAAGAAATCCCACAGAATCGTGGGCTCAACCTGATCATCTTTTCCTCATTCCCATATTTTGTTTATATAAATCAGTTTAAATATCTTTGATGTGTATTGGACCCTGCATTATCTTGATAACTGAAGAATAAAATCCAACTAGATGTCACTTAGTGTTTCATTATGCTTATGTTAGTCTCAACATGTTTTGGGCACCATTATGCCCACCATCAGGAGCTCACGACGATAGCGTTGGTTACCGCATAGGCCGTCTGGTTCTCGAGTTGCTGCTGGTTGGAAAGATAAGTGCAGGCAGGATGGATGAGTGTCCGGACCGAAGGCCGGACACTCAACCATCCTGCCTGCAGATGGATTTTATTCTTCAGTTTAAATATCATCTTCCAATCAACGTTTATTTCTCACGTGCAGTCTCTTCCCTTTAAGTTCTTATTGAATTTGAATGAATTTTTCACATACACAAACAAGTGAAGGAAGAAATAAATATAATATTTTCAGTGCCATAAAATTGATATTATCGAAGAAAACAGGGTGTTTTACTTAAAACAGTGACACTGGCTTTTTACTGATTTTCATTAGACAAATTTCATGTAACATAAAGTAAATATGAAGGAATGTAAGCAATGAAACAAACTTAAATTATTTATGTGTCAGATTTTGTGCTTACTTATCCTGGAAGAATAAAAGACATGTACATTATTATTCCCACCAGTTCATCACTACTGATCAGGTACCTTGTGCACTGATAATGTTATATCCCACTTATTTCTTAATAAGGTTGATATAAAAAACTGTTAAAACCTCACTGAAAAAAATTTCGAACTTCTTCATAAATTACAATCTGTACGATACAAAACGGATTTATGAAAGTACAATATGAGTAAAAATTTGATAACAAAGAACCACAGCCGGCAACACCCAATTAATTGAACCATAAGATAAAAACCTGCAACGTCGACGAGACCCAATCTACACTGTTTATTTTCGTATACAGTCTACAAGCTTTTAAAATAAATCTGCAGGCCCAAATCAAAATTTTAATGAAACTCTAAAAAAATCCAACGTCTACATCCTTTTGTACGAAGAACAGACTATTCCTGTACAAGAAAAAATTATTATTGGTTCCGTCTTAAGTTTAAAGTTACAACTTTTCTTCTGTTGGATTTGTAATGCAGATGATATTAAGTAAAAAAAAATGGACCTAATCTGACACTCAAAATTACTTTAAAACGATGTACACCTTAATATATAAGCTCACAACTTCAGTAACAAACCAAAAGGCTATTTATACGTGCATAAGCAAGCTTATTTTGAAAATCAGAAGGAAAAAAGCCACTTGCCACATGTAATGATAATAAGAAGTGTTAATGTAATATGAAAATTGATACCAAGTGTATATGACACGAACAAGTAACTTGGTTCTGTTAACTCAGCAAAACTATGGTCTTGTCAGCGCGGTTAGATGCCCCCTTTGGCCTTAAGCTAATGCCGTTGTATCACTACCTGAGCAAATGTGAAGTTTTTAAAAAGAAACCTGCCCCATGAAATTACTTCTATTGAAATAAACCTCAGTCCCAGTTGGGATGTAAGCTGGTCATTGCCCCACAAGTCAACCTTTCAACAAAACAAAGCCTAGTGAGAAGGAGCTTTTGTTTAAAGTCCAAATTAATGTCTAATTTGTCAGCATTAAATCATTTTCGCCACATTTATAAATGTGGCCCTGTTTGTATGCAGATAATTAAATGGTACAGAATAGAGACTTTTGTGGCAGCAACATGACGTAGTTGGTTAGTGATCTGTCTCTCCCACGGCAGAAGGAAACGTAATTTCTTAGTTATTTCACTGTCACGTGGAAACATTTATAATCTGTCAGATTTTCGCAAGACATGGCCGCATTATTACACGTGCAAAATAAATTTAACTTCATAGATTTACACCCTGCACGTACCCACGTGCAAGCAATGGCGATCTTATATTCCTGTTACGTGTGGTGGACATTTCTCTCGCCTTTCCTAAAACTCTTCGTAAAGCAGCAGCCACTGAAGTTAGAAAATGTCACACTTCGTTACCTTTCTAACCAATATGTTAGGGTAACTTGCATAGACACTGTCATTGTAAGCGACAGAATTTAAATTATTTAGTAGCGCGTTGTATTATCGGTCTACCAACATTATTAAATATAAAATGCAATAAATCCTTTATTATTTTGTAGTTGAGATAATCACAACATTGCATGCTACATGTGGTAACAACGCGAAAAGGTTACTTAAACTTTAAAACAGAATGTAATACGAGACACGATAAATCTTTACGAAAGCAGAGAGAGAGAGAGAGAGAGAGACAGAGAGACAGACAGACGCTTAAAAAAGTCTAATTTTTACAACACCCTACAAAGGTGCTTCACGTAATAAATCAAACTCGTTTGTATCGGTATGCTGACAACGCAAATGCTCTGAGAATGTTTCTTGAACTTAATATGCTATTAATGGCAATTTATAATTAAAAATATAAACTGGGTACATGAATATGTATATTTTGTTATGGTTGTATATTTACCAAAAACTGCTTGGTTTAAATTAATTTCTCAGTCTAAATGGACGTGAGAAATGAATAGGTTGTTTAAATTTTGAAAACAGCCACACTAAGAACAGAGCATCAAGGGGTATCAGAAATACAAACTTTTGAGTTGGCAACTATCACTGGCAGAGCAAAAACTAATTTCCTCAATAAGAATTTCGTTTTTTTTTTGTTTAAAAAAATGTCTTCAGAACCTATCCTGTCAGGAATATGGTTAATAAATTTGCTGTTAAGATAAAACGTTCCTGTTAGGTTCTTCAGAACACGATTTTGTATATAAGAGTCAAAAGTTATCTCGTTTAGTTTCGCAATTAAAGGCTTTAGTTAAATGCGCATTTTGCACTGAGCTGTCACTTTTGGGAATTGCCGAATCAATTTGCTAGGGCAGTCGAAGAGGGAATAATTTTGGTGTAATTGAATATGAAATATATTAAATAAACAGAACCGAAAATGACCTTAAATTCATACAAAATATAATCTGGATAATATAACCTGAATTATTATTATTATTATTATTATACAATAAATAATTTTGCATTGGAATTCGAATTCTATTCGTGAATTTACTTCATTTGTTTGTTTTTAAGGTAATACAATATTTGTAATCATTCTTGTAACTATAATAATAAATCATACTACTACTCCCACCACTACTAGTAATAATAATAATAATAATAATAATAAATTTCCCGAAAACAACAGAACTGCAGTACTCCGGTTTCACTTACACTCTTGAAATTTGGAACAGTGAAACACGCGCCCCGAAGGACTTATTTCTGTAGCCCTCAAGTATTTTCGAACAATCTTGACTTGTAAACCGCAATGCGAGTAACCGGATTTTTTTTATCTTGTGATCTCCAGCATTGTCAAATTTTGTTAGCAATGTTTAAGTTTGAGCGGTCTTTATGACCACTGCATGGTTATGGAAACTTGACTTCCGAGAGTTGGAGGAGTGAGAAGTATTTCAAGAATTACGCTGCACAACAATCCCCGTTAATCTCGAACTTTAAGTAAGTTCTAATAATCAATGCAAGTGTATTTCAGTCATAATTATGCAGAAAGTAATTGCGGGTATTTCTTTAAAAATTTATCCGTGACATGCAATAAGAAGTTTCCCATTGACGTTCTACCATTATTCAAAAAATGCTGTTAAGTCTTAAAAAATTAAATTATTATCAAGTACTATACTTATTTCATTGAAATAATGTTAATAATTAATTAACGGATATTTATACTCTGTAACCGCTTCGTGTAATGTAGGCTTGAACATTTTTCTAAAAAAAAATTTTTGTTATTGATAATTATTTCGCTGCCCGCACACGATTCAGAAATTTCAGATGACTATTGAGCAACAAAAACTTGCTCTACACTGTTTTAGAGCGTGTTTGTTGCTATAGGCGCCATAAGACTTACAATTAAAATTAAACTCATACACAGTCTACTATTATGTTCCCTGAAATTACCCGAATAAGCAGGAATTATTTTTCTATGCAACATTTACGTTTCGATATTTATACCTTACGAGTGTTCTTTATGAGGTACAATCTGAATTATTATGTATGATGTAGCTTATCATCAGTTTACAAATTGTTAAACGTCATTTATGGTGTAATAAGAGCTGTAGGAATAACACATGTTTAACATTTAATGCACATCAGAATTTTCGCATCCTAAGTACTTGAAGTGCATTGAAAACAACCGATTAGAATATATATAAAACTTCTTTCATAATCTGAATTCAATCACTCATTCAATATAAATGTTGTACATACTAAAAGCTTGGAACGCCTTAATCTGTCTGCACAACACTGCAGCCACAACAAAGACTTGGGGCATAAATAAATATGCAAGTTATATAACAAAAATAATTTCTTTCTTATTTGTATTAAAGCTGTATAACTCCTTAAGTTATAATGGAACAAATTGGAAATGAATGACGACTACGTGAAGGCGTGAAAGGACAGGATTGTGAATCTTAAGGCATGACACCAGAGCTTGAACCAGAATATCCAGTAGGTTTGAAATGGGTACCTACCGAATCCAAGCTTAAATCTTTCCCGCTGCAACAAGTTGCCCGCTCGAATAATTCGCTAGGCGTTAATAAATTACCCGCTTCGTATCGAATGAAATGTACAACACAAAAAACAAAACAAGACCTGTACACAAACCTCCAGACCGCTATACTTAGTAACATATTCGAAATGGCAATAAATCATGTATTTGTGAACAAGGATTAATGATAATTCCATTCCCATCTCTGCAGTAACGTCACAGCGCTATTCAGGTAATGGAACTACGATGATGATGGAGTTAGGCCAACTTATTTCTGCGCACTTCATAAACAGTGGTCTATTTCCGTGGCAACTAATAAATTAAAACTGCTGTATTTATTCTGCACATCTTTCAAACATCTCATTTATTTTTATTAATTATTTATTGCTAAATAAACCGTAAATAATATTTATCCAATATTTGTCGTGATGTGTTCCAGAGAAAATATCTTACAGCTAGTAGAAAGTTTGAATTGTTTCATTAATCATGTAGAATAAAATTTATAATATTTAATCAACGCAGCTAATAAAATATCGGTTATTCTCTCTTCATAATGGCCACGTTTAAATTCTTTTCGTACGGCCGCAAGTTGTTGAAGGATTGAGTATTAATTTGACAGATTTTGTTTCACCGAACTACAAGAAGAAATCTTTCTTTTCACTTAAAAAATAACGGAACACGTCATAATAAGGCTGCAGCTTTCATTCCGACTAATCAATTTCTGACGTAATGCTTTGCTTCATCCATATGTTCGTTTATGTCTGTTGATAGTACGTAAGACCAATATTGAAAGATAACACGGTAAACGAATCAACGAATATAATGAAAACTATAAAATAAAGCGCACTGTAATTAAAAGACAGTGAAATCTGTGGTGCCTACTACAATTATACGACTTTTAAAACACGTAAAGGGAGAAAGAGTATCTCAATTCGTACTAAAATGGAAGCTAAGCGTCCGAGAGAGACAAATGTACTGATTAAAGTTATCACGTTTGATATTTTTGGCGCATTACAGGTTACGTTTCTAACAATCAGTACGTCACAATAGAAATTTCCATTGTTACGTTATTCAGAAAGCTGTAGCTGAAAATTTATTTTAGTTAATAACCGCAGATTTATAAATGACTCCACAAAATACAAAATTAAATTTAAAAGTTATGAAATTAAACTAAATCCATTATTAACACCGTTTTGCCTAAACAAACGCTGGTAATCTAATAAATCTGAAAATTCTAATTTTTTAAAAGTAATGTTTTTTACAGATTCCATATAAAAGAGAAACCATTATAAGAAGGTGGTCTTATGGGACGTGAGACGCCGTGCAGTCTGGTAGAAATTTACGTACGCTTATATCCACCATAAAGATCGAGACACACATGCTCCACAAAACTTCCGTAAAATTCCACTACTCCGCATTTTGTCACCCTCTACACTAGACTATTCCACATTAACACCGATTTAAGGTAGGATAACTCACAGATTGCTTAATGCTCACACAGAGCAAGGTTACGACTGTCAGCGTCTTAAGGACCAACAGACATTTCAGATAGGCGCAGTCAGAGGTGAAAGGAAGTAGACTACTTGTTGACATGAAAAGGTCAGCAAGGTTATAATAAGGGTCAATCCAAAATTGGATATTGCAAGGATAGTTGCATGTACAGATTCGCTGCTATATTATGCGGGTTATCGGAGATAAAGTGTTCTTAATCTGAAAGGTTAGGCAGGCGAGACTTCAAGAGGCGAGCAATCTCAAGAGACAAAACAAGAAAAGTGCGCATTCTTGGGTGGAACATTTCTAAACTCTTATAAAGCACAGTGTCCTCCGTACTCGAGTAATAACATGCTGTTTACAGGCTGAAGTCTGATTCAAACAACGCATATTAACAATTCTTGTGAAGTAAGAAATAGGTACACAAAATATAGGTAACACTTAAGAGAACGTGACCTGTAGACCACGATATTCATATATCTGAACGAACTATGCAGAAACCATTCCGTTAAAGGAAGCAGCAAATCTGTCCAGGCATGCGACACAGGTGTCCGTACTTTCAGAACAACCCGTAAATAGGCACCTTCTTTGAAGAGATGAAAGAAAGTAAACACGAATATTAAAAATCCATTTCAAATATTTAATTTATTTCAGATTTTTTCAAACGGGGGTGAAAACCTTAATGTTTTATAGAATGTATTTACAACAAGATATTTTGGTGCAATATTATTTACAAAGTTATTCTTTAATCAATATAGAATTATTATAATACCGTGTGTTTATGTGTGTGTGTGTGTGTGTGTGTAAAGATAGAGGAGAAATGGACGACTGAACGAAATGCAGGGCCGGTGGGGGGTGGGGGGGGGCGAGGGATGACAATGAGAGGAGTAAAAATGATGGATATGTAAAGAACACAAACAAGGGTCCGCGTGTGGGTTGAGAAGTGGATCACAATATTCTGCAGCAGGAAACAATATGTATCATGTTGGCTAGGGGGCTGCATAAGACTTAGTTTGAATTTGCTCTCGTTACAAATGTTCGATGAAGACTATAGAAGTTTTAAACGTTTTTTTTCACATTGTTCAGCCACTGACTAAACGACACTCACTGTACATTTAAAACAATAAAAAAATTATAACTGTTAGGAAGTTTGTTTTGTACAAAGCTGGATGAGATACCTTAAATTCATGCTTGTCATAAACAGACATGTATGGAATGTTTCCGAATTAATTCTCAAATTCCATTTGAGAATTTGAAATACAATACTTTACGATGAATTCTCTCCTTAAATGTGGAGCAATTTACGGAAACTAAATTGATGACATCAACAATAAATGTGTCTTATTAATTTAGTTTCATATACTACATTGACGATCATATAAGTGAGAGGAATAATAATTCACGTCAGTCGAAAATGTCGGAGATAATTAATGGTATCAACATTCTCACTTTCATATTGGTAATAAAGTTTAAACCGACTAGAATTTAGAGTGAAGCGAGAAAAGGGTAATTTTATAGAAACGCGGACTAAATGAAAAGTGTATTTTCGCAATTAGGCCTGTAAATGAATAAGTTACGGTTTGCTACGATTATTAAAATATTATTAATGACCTATGAAGAGAATATATTAATGACTTGAATAATGAAAATAATAATACTTGTAGAAACGATTGTTGCTTTAAATATTACAGAAAATTACGGCTCACATAAAAGTGTACTGCACCATTACTGAAGTGTTGTAACACTATCGATCAGACGGGGTTGTAAGCAATTTGCAAGGTGTGTGCAATGAAAGGTGATCAAAGAAATAGTATGAGAGCTTGACACACTCTGCTTCAACCGCCTGTTACTATTACGTAACTACAGTGAAGATTTTCTTGAGCTGTTTAACAGGCAATAATACTCCGTGTAATTGAAATACAAATCTGACGGTGGAGATTTGTACTAAATTAAAGCTGTGTCAACAATATATTATAAATTTTTATAATTCATTATGTTTAAAGGGGTTTCTTGTCTTTAGTGAAGGTCTCGCTGTGTTCACGCTAAGGTCCGTCTACTCGGATGGAAGTTTTCATGTTACAATTTGCTATCCGGGTAGAAAGAAGAAAGATTGGATGGATATGTGGTTTAAACCTAGAAATCTGAATGTGTTGAGAGGAGGCATCGACGATTGAGTGGAATCACCGGCTCTGGGCTTCCGGACTGGGGGGTGAAATGATTTCGCGCCCTTTTTCACCTATACTCTGATATTTGCCCTAAGCCGGAGGTAAATCACCGAACACCTCAGTCGGCACAATCGAATATCATTCGATATCAGCCAGTGTGTAAATTTTGCTGCTCATTTACGGACAGTCTGGTGTAATCTAACCTGCTGAGACAGGGTCGCCTTTGTAAGTGGCCGCGTGTATTACAAGAACTTCTTTCGGCTCGGTCAGAGTACCTTCCAGCCGCCGAACTAAAGAAGGGCTCATTAAGTTCCATAAATCTGGAAGCCATCTAAAAATTCCGGTACCAGATATGAGACTTGAAAAAACTGCTATATTGAGGTACTATAAATATTATGCCCTATCCAACAACGTTAAGGTCATCGGGCGCCCTAACGTAGGAGCTTTTAGCAGCAATGAGCTAAAATTTGACTGGAGAATCCTGCGTTGGTATTTAGTCAGAGAAAAATGGGACCTCTAATTCCTTAGTGTTTTTGCCTGCACTATAATAGTTTAGTAGTCAACCAGCGGCTTCCTTATTGATTTCTGTTTTCAGCTGTATGTATGGAATTTCAAATGTAGTCAACACAAGACACCGGAGTTGCATATTTTGGGAAATAATACAGATACAAACGGCACACTAAAGCAGAATGTTAAAACAATATTTAACACGACCATAAATTTAAAAAAAAAATTAAAAATGCAAACCACGGCCTTCTTTCATGTAACTGACAAGCACGCAAATGTATCCTGAGTCACGGTTCGACGATAATTATGCCAACGTGTATTATGCACAGGAAGAACTCCGGAAAACTTGCATGCTTATCGCTTTGGTTCGCTCCATTATGAAAAGCAGCAATGTAAAACTTTTCAGAATGCCTCGCGTTAACGCCAAAGGAATATGTAACCTAAATAGAGACGAACTGTTTTGTCTGACTTCCCCATAGAAAATCCTCGCACGTGGATATTTATTTACATTCTTATCCCCCATAATTTTTTCCCACGTAATTTATGGGGCAAGTCCAATATAAAACAGCTTACAATAAATTCATAGGTATGAATATTAAATGACCTTAGCTTTCCGTATGTATCAGAAATTAATATTAATACTACAAATTGCGCTATTAAAATTTCTCCCCTTCCTTGTCTTAGGGGCTAATATTTATATTACGGCGCTTAATAGGAACTGGAAACTAATAATATCAGTTTTTAAGTACTGATCATCAAATTGCTTTGCCAAATTAGTGGTGATATGCATTGTGAATATTGACGAATTCACGTTGTCTTGAAGAAAGCAAAGGATCTCCGGTATATCAGCAAAGCAATTCACTTATGCAGACGTCATCCTGAAACGCGATCAACGTAATCTCATGAGCTAACAAACGTAGATTGAAAATCAGGATACCCTCGTAAACACAGAATGCAAGTTTTCCGAACTTTGAAAAAAAGGGAGTGGGAAGGGGGACAGTATACAGATGTATGTGTTTAATTCACACCGATTTATAATCTCACATGATCTGTGAGGAAAATCGCCAATTTTGAATTTGAATGAAACTTATCTAGCTTTTCAATAATGTAATGATTTATGGAAATTGAATTTGATATCATTCACTGTCCCCGTTGATGAGATTCGATTGAAATTAAGCAGCCTGTGAAGGAACTGGTCAGCAGTGTGAACCGTAATTGCCTGGCTTATTGCAAGTAAATATGAAACGAGCAACAAGTGCGCGAATGGTTTAGAACAAGTTATTTACGCGATCAGCTCATGGGAATCATTCCGCTGTTCAAGCAGAGAAATTAGCTGCTTGATATGGCACACCAATAATAAATTATTTGACAGTCAATTCAATTTGCGTCGCACCAAATATGATCGTCAGTGTAGCTGTATAAAAATGATTTTCCTTTACCTTAACAAACAATTCCGGTCTCCGTCACTAAATACTTTAATTAAAATAACTACGCAGAAATGTTATGATAGCGTCAGTCAACAACAAAAAAAAAGAAAGGGATCAAATATTTTATGGTGTAGTTACATAATAACCAATAAAACATAATGGAATACTGTCTCTCGAATGTGGTAAAGATTTGTCTGCGGTTACACACGTCTACGGGTTTTTTTTCCAAAATATGTCCTTCAGGTCCTAACGATGGCAGCACAAGGCTACCAATAGAATAAAAGTAAAATTAAAAGTAAAATATAATACTTATATTATGTATAACTTGTAGTAGAGTTTTTTTTTCTAATAACCCAGTGCAGGATGCCTTTGAGCATGAACATAGGGCTACCACACAGGTAACGATAGCAGGATAGTCCATCACACACCACATAGCAGCAGGGCAGCATAACTCACATGCATAAAAGTCTAAGGCATTAAATCATAAAGAGGGGGAAAACAAGTTCGTGGAAAAAAAATATGCATTTCTCATTTCTTCAGTAATGTGTTAACATAGGCCATTCCTGAAGGTCAGTTCCTTACACTCGGTGGCGGTAAACTTAAAATATTTGGCACATTCGGAATTAACCACCCCCGCTTGTTAGGCCTGTACAGTACAAACACGTAACTCATTCCAGGATTCATCTTCTTCACGGATCGAACTAACATTTACATTCCCCGTTCTTTGTTTCTACAACAAAATGAAAGAACAAAATGCGATTTTTTGGTCAAACAGTTCACGGCGACGAAAACGAGAAATGTCTCAGCACCTGTTCATCATCAAAGTGCCTGTAACCTGCTGCTTCTGCGGAAACCTACATGTGCGTGAGGGGCATTGTACCCGGACCCCCACCCATGGGGTCTGGTGACCCTGTGTGATGCTGGTATTGCGCCTGCATATGTTGGAGCCGGGCTTGCTGGTGTTGGTTTTCGGCGGCCGGATCCGTGGGCAGGTACATGGAGATCATTTGACGCAAGTCCCCTTGTGACGACGCACCACCCGAATTCCCACCCCCGTACTCACGCTTGACGGGGAGGACGCCTCCAGGCGCCCCTGCCCCCGGAGTCGGTGTGTGGAGCCCTCCGGACGACGGGGAAACGGGCTCCGACTTGATGCTGCTGCCACTGGGACTGTGCGAACCCGGCTGCATCGTCGCTGACTGGTAGGGTGACCCCGCACCGCCCGTCGAGTACATGCCGTACGAGGAGCCGTTCATGTAGGAGTTTGGATGCATCTGCCCCATGTCGTATCGAGGGTACCCGCCTGCTGCCGCCGCCATGTGGCTGCCGTAGGCTGAGTGGTGCTGCTGGTATGCTGACGGGTCGTGGTGTTGCATGATGTAGCCATTTGGCATGTAGCCGTTAGGCATCTGGTACATGTCACGCCCCACCACCTGCTGCACAGCCGCGGCTGTGGCGGCAGACCGCGAGGCGTCCGCCCCCGGTAACAGGGAGCCGGTGCCGAGAGGGTACTTGTCCTTTTTCAGCAACGTCTTCGTTTTGCGACGCGGCCTGTACTTGTAATCGGGGTGTTCCTTCATATGCACGGCCCGCAACCTCTTCGCCTCGTCGATGAAGGGCCTTTTCTCAGTTTCACTTAGCAGCTTCCACTCGGCCCCGAGCCGTTTTGAGATCTCGGAATTATGCATCTTAGGGTTTTCCTGCGCCATCTTGCGTCGCTGCCCACGCGACCAAACCATGAAGGCGTTCATTGGTCGCTTGACGCGGTCCACATTTTGGTTCTTACTGTTGCTGTTGTTGTTGTTTGCCGGGCCATGGGGATGTTGGCCCTGATGATGGTGCGTCACCATGCCACCTGGCTGTTGACCGCCGCCTCCCGCCCCCGCACCACCCCCTTGGTTGTGTTGTTGCTGGTGAGTGTGTGGATGCTGCCCATGTTGTTGGGGCTGCTGTTGCTGCGGATGCGTGTGTTGGGGGTGCGCCAGTGGATGTTGGGGGTGGGGATGCTGCTGTTGCTGCGCTGAAGGAGGCGGATGATGCAGCTGCTGAGGGGGCGGCTGTCCCAAGTTCATGACGCTGCTCATGACGCTTCCCACGGGCGTCACGTTGCCCGACAGCGCCGAACTGTGCACGATGGAGCCCAGGGCGCTGTAAGTGGACACGGGATGCCCGTGCAGTCCACTCGGGTGATGGGGCGGCATGTTAGCATGCAGACTGCCCCCCTTCAAGTCCGTCTCCATCGTGAGCATATCTTCTTCCCTGTGCGCGTACAGCTTGGCCGCCTATACAACAACACCGCCACAAAACAACGTGCTGTCACCACCACCACCACCACCACCACCACCACACACGCAACAAGTACGGCAAGACGCCGATGTCTGCCCGCGCGGTCGCTGCAACTCTACAACGGCAACACTAAGGAACACATGTGACTTCTGTGCACCACTACTTGCCCTTAACACGTTCCCTCCCTCTCTTTCTCACAGGTAAGACTGCACCAACAAGGGTTGCTTGTGTTCGCTATTCACTGGCCTCACAATGTCCGCTGAATGCCTCTACGCAGTTCAGAGCACCTCTCTCGTCTGCTGGCTGCACAAAACCTGCCGTTGCTGCTGCTGCCTCCTATTCTTCACCGCTTCTCACTATTTGTCCCTCTCTCCCTCCACCTAGATACAAGGCTCCCTCCCCGAAGGTTCGGCCTCCGTGAGCTATTGATTGACGTGCGTGCCTGCCATGATTCCCAGTGACCAATCTCGGGTCGCGGCGAAATTCTGTGAGGAGGAGCTTAGCTGTGATGTCATGGTTTGTGGGAGGAGCCTGGATCGTCCACGTTCTCGGGTGGCAATGGATGAGTACCACAGCAGGCCTCTTCCTGACCAGGTGAGTTCTCCGGATCTCCCGGATACACAACATAGCAATGCATGAACACTAACTGCACTTGTTTATTGACACAAACACGAAAACCGCCACGCCGAACGGAGAAATTACTGTGCAATGTGTACATTTGCAAAACAGGAATATTTGCATGGGGATTCCAACTACACACAATACTTTGTTGTAAATTTAGCCTATCGTTTTACTAAGAGTAAACACGTACCGGCGTATAAGGCAAATAACAACAAATACTTGCTTTATTTTCGTGTCTTTCCATAAGCCATATAGTCCTAGCCTCCGACTGCTAGTCTTAGAATCCAAAGGTTTCATACCTGAAGGGACAACCTTCTCCTACTAAAGTGTTGTCGTGTTAACAGAAATACAGAGTAAAGTATTTATAAACAGCGTGGATAACAAACCAACTAGATGTCACTTTTGTGTAATGTTATATTTTCTCCTTTTTAAGTTGCTCTATATCTAGTGGGTTTGTTATCCACACTGAATTACGATGCACGGTCAACCACATATCAAATTATGTACAAACACTTCAGAAGTAGGAAGATGGAGGGTCTAGTAGCCTCCATAGTTCTACACTCTCTGGGCATAAAGATAATGAAGTAGTATCAGATCGTAGGAAAAGCACGTACTTGATGTAAGATACTGAGCAGTATAACTGGAGGTCTGGTTCGTATTCTATTTCTGTCACTTCCAAGTCTAGTAACTTCCTACATGTAACCCTACACCATTTCCCAGCAAGTACAATTTAGTAACTTCTGTCGTAATTACTAATATCGCTTCACAATTCGTATGTATTGAATGATGCACATATTTTCAAGTCATTGCAAGTGTATGCAGTCTATTCTGGAGTACTCTTGTAGAAAATTTGACCTGACACACAAAAAAAAATCTACAATAATTAGTCTCTAATTATGTACGTACTCTTGTTAATGAGTAACAGTAAGAAGTAAAGTGAAGCCCATTGGTACTAAGTCTCCGCAATAAACTTGTCTAAGAATACAAGTTGGAATGCAACAAAATTCACTTAATTCAATTTACTTATCAACTGTTAGGCACTGTATTTTTTAATACAGCGCCTAATAGCGCTGGACAAAGACAGTTGGTGATGATAATGACGACGATGATAATGAAAATCATAATATATCAACAATCTAATAATACCCTTAGGTAGTTCTGTTTTCGTTTCTGGCTCAGCTATGAGATGGCGCCTTTACGGTAGTGTGTGTGTGTGTGTGACAGACAGACAGACAGAGAGAGAGACAGAGCGAGAGAGACGTGGTTGGTGGGATCATCATATTCATTGTCTTGAACTGCAGGGGTTTCCACCTGCTTCCAATTAGACCACCGAACCGGCTCTAACCCAATGTACAGTAGCTATACTTATTCACTGACAAACTAACCTAGCCTCAAATTTCTACAGCAGTTAGGGCTTTCAAGAGCAATGCGATCCGCAACACAATTGTGGTGGTCTTCCAGAATTAATAGTACTTGTTAATAAATAGATCTAATTGTGGTAGATACTTTAGAGTTACTTAGTATCAACTGAAATTAGGTCCTACACTAGAAACAATATAGTAATGAACCAAATAAAAAGAAACGTTACTGTGAGCAAATGTGGATCGGTAAGAATGTATTAGAGTTAAGTGATAGCTTTTTCTGATATGTAGGTATTAAAACAGCACTGACTTCACCTAAATAATTCAACCGATAAATAACATAATAATACAATAAAATTAACAACAATAACTTACTTACCTACTCCATGGTGCACAGTCCTTCTTGAGAAGCTAACTGGTTTGAAGCTAGTCAAGAAATTCCCCGCATTTCACGGAACCCGAAAGTTCATTACCGCACTCACAAGCGTCCGCCACCTGTCTCTATCCTGAGCAAGCCCAATCCAGTCCATATACACACATCCCAACTCCTGGAGATCAATCCTAATATTATCTAACCATCTACTCCTAGGTCTCCCCAGTGGTCTATTAATAACAATAACCTAATAAAAATTTATTTGTTTCTTTTTCAAATGACTTCTTTTGCGTTATGATCTATAATAAGAAATTAATTCGCTTTACGTTTTATTAATGATCTGTATTTTAGATTAGGACTAGGCCTGTCGTAAGCCTGAAATTTATTTCATACATTACATTACTTGATATAAAATCGGCTTATGTTGGCCCCAGTCGTAATTAGGGTTATAATTTCTAAAGAGAAACGAGTATTTAAGTAAACTGTGCTAATAAAATGTTTGATAACCTTACAGAAAGTAATTAATGGAGAAATGTAGTCAAATTATTCTTATTAATTAACGTGGCCTTACATATGTCAAATATGCTGCCACAACACCCTATTAGTACAACGAAGTTAATCAGTGACTATTTTTAATGTGACTTTAGCAAGGAAAATATAGCTCCCTGATGATGGTCGTAGGACCGAAACATGTCGGAGCAGTTTTAGTGTTTTAATGTGTAACTTTTATATAAGTGCATTAGTTGGTGTATTAATTGAGTAACTCGACAACATGCACGGTGTAACATTGAAAATAGGTCACTTTAAATCTGAAAGAAATTTAAGCGTAAAATATGTGTTTAGGTCCGCTGTAGGCACCATTAGCCTACTTTTCCCTAAAGCTATCTACTTAATGCGTAAGCAGATTAATATTACTCGAACCATGTTCATAATTAATAGGCCTGACTCCCAAACTACGGCCTTCGCTTTGATTATCAGTTTTATAGGTAAGCTGTAATGAGACATGCAGTAATTTGCAAGGTGTAATTAAATATTTTATGTTTTGTTGACCGTGCATCCCTGTATGATCTTTTCCAAATGAAGCCAACTAGGTGCACACTACTTCTTAGTATATTTATTTCAACTTCTGTACATGTTTCGTGCAACTATGTGTCCATTATCAGGAGAACTTACTGTATCTATGCGACACTGGTAATTTTTCACTTTGTGTGAGTGACTGTCTGGTCTGCAGACCAGACAGTCACCCACTTACTTACTCCATGGTGCAGAGTCCTTCTTGAGCAGCTAACTGGTTTGCAGCTAGCCAAGAAATTCCCCGCATTTCACGGAATCCGAAGGTTCATTACCGCACTCACAAGCGTCCGCCACATGTCTCTATCCTGGGTCAGCCCAATCCAGTCCACATACCCACATCCCACCTCCTGGAGATCTATCCTAATATTATCCACCCGTCTACGCCTAGGTCTCCCCAGTGGTCTCTTTCCCTTCGGTTTCCCCACCAAGATCCTATACACCCACACAGAACGAAATATGCCAGTGTCACATAGATACAGTAAGTTTTCCTGATGATGGGCACGTAGTTGCCCGAAACATGTACAGAAGTTGAAATAAATATACTAGGAAGTAGTGTGCACCTTGTTGGCTTCATTTGCAAAAGTGTAAATAAATAATAATGATCAGTTGTTTAGCTGTTTTATCAAATGGAGTACACTCGTCAGTGAATAGCAATGGACACGCTTTCTTTATGTTTCACTGAAAGAGATTGTAACTTGTTTCTGTGATGTGACACTATTTAATTTGGCGGACAGGTAGGCCTGCCAACATTTCGGAGAAGTCTGCTTTCTCCGTTTTAATCATTAATCTCCATCACTCCCAACACGGATTCTGTCTTGAAGAGAGAGGCACGGGGTTATTCCGAAGAGTTGGTGTCTATGTGCTAAGATAGAGGGTGACATAACCCAGACTATCACAATGTTAACACTTCTCATACAGCTTACCACTTTAAGTAAACAAGTTATTTTATCTGATTAATCAAGACGATGATAGTTATACGACTAGGCCACGTTTAGTCATAACATTGATTATTCCTAGTGGCTATTAGATAAACGTATTAATAATTTCTTTAATCACGAAAAGCAATATACGACTGACCGTGGAATTTGGTTGCGTCCTGTAACGGTACTTGTTACTGACACGCGCTCCATTGTACTACCTGCCGATCCCAGTGGCCACGTCCTCTAAGGCGTGGGTGTGTGGTCGCTCTCTTACTGGGATTGCAGGTTCGAACGCCGCCGGTGACATGACGGTCTGTCTGTTGTGATTGTTGTGTGTGTTTTCAGGTAGAGGCCTCTGCGGCGAGCTGATCACTCGTCCGGAGGAGACCTACAGATTGTGGTGTGTCTGAGTGTGAACGTGAAGCCTCGCTAATAAGAAGACCTGTGGTCCATCAGGGCTGTTGCTCCATGGAAAGACAAAAGCCACCTTTGTTAGTATAAAGATTTGTGGTAGCCTAGTGATGTCGCTACAATCTGTGCATTTTCTTTTGCCGAGAGACTTTAGAAGACGGCGAAAGATTGACACGGATTGTAAGCGGTGGAGGGGTGGATTAACGAAAGCGTTACTGTCGGTAATGGGCACCTTTGATAAGAGCGATAGAGCAATATAGTAGGTAACCCCCCCCCCCCCCCCCACCACAAACCACCCAACAAATATACCAAAAAAAAAAAATTTTTAAAAAAAATTTTTAAAACACAAAACATAACCACCACCTCACTCTCCACCATCCTCCCCACACCCCACA
>Ga0123354_10003925_pt1 | contig 20799 bp, 11 predicted proteins | sample TergutLab28metaG_2_FD_97872 | JGI IMG/M metagenome (GOLD analysis project Ga0123354, IMG submission 97872) | Labiotermes labralis P4 segment gut microbial communities from Petit-Saut dam, French Guiana - Lab288 P4 | ecosystem: Host-associated > Arthropoda: Insects > Digestive system > Gut ...
CCCATTTGTAAATGCAGGAATAGATTATGTGGGTCCATTTGAGATAAAGAGTGGCAATACTAGAAGCAAAACTACAACTAAATGTTACGTAGCATTGTTCATTTGCATGGCCACTAAGGCTATACACTTAGAATTGGTTTCTAATCTAACATCTGAAGCATTTATTGCAGCACTGAAACACTTTATAGCTAGAAGAAGGTAAATAGATCACCTCCACAGCGATAATGGCAGTAACTTTGTAGGAGCAAATAGAGAATTGAAGGAGTTTTTTAAGTCTGAAGAGTTTTTAAGGCAAGTGCACAGCTATGCAGCAAAAACATAATTTCAGTGGCATTTCATTCCTCCGAATTCACCACATTTTGGAGGACTGTGGGAAGCAGGTGTTAAGTCTTTAAAGTATCACTGGAAAAGAATTGTTGGCAAAGCATTATTGACTTTTGAGGAATTTAGCACTTTGCTTATACAAGTAGAAGCATGTTTGAATTCACGACCTCTCGTAGCACTATCCAATGAACCTGATGATCCTAATTATATGAGTCCAGGTCATTTTCTTATTGGTGCTCCATTGACCTCCCTTCCTGAGCCAGACTTTACCAATACAACAATGAACAGCTTATCCAGATGGCAGTGAGTTCAACGCTTCAATCAGCAGTTATGGAAAAGGTGGTCATCTGGACTACTTGAACAGCTTGCAGCAATGCAGCAAATGGCCCAGCCAGCAACCAAACCTCCAGCCAGGAATGCTAATGTTGCTTCAAGAAGATAACTTACCTCCCATGTTTTGGAGATTAGCAATTATTAGTGAAACATTTCCAGGTTCAGATGGACACATAAGAGTAGTAACAGTGAAAACCAGTTCTGGACAATTTAAGCAACCAATTCATAAATTAGTAGCATTGCCTGTGAAATAATGCAGAAATCTTAAACTTTAGTAATATGGTATATCACGGGGGGAGTATATTTAAGCTTTCATTTTATCATATAGCAGACTAGGCAGAGCAAGTTATTTTCCTTCTCTTTTTTTCTCTTTGTTTTTATTCGTCGGCGCCTAGTGTTTGTCGCTGGAGTGTGTGTTCGTGGTGGGGTGTGGTTGTGGCTGCTGTGTGTATTAGCTCGAGAGCAGTGTGACCAGAGGAGTTGAGTGCCGAATGTAGCCGCAAGAGAAGTGTTGTGTCATTAGTGCCCACAATCCAGAGATTGAACCCAATACAGTTCACTATAGCAATTCCATACAATGGTAATCCTAGTTATGATTGGTATCTTAACATTACATAATGGAAATACTAACTGGCAAATGGAGACATTATGTGAAAGAAGTACAACCCACATATCTTGTATAATTTATTTGCATCAAGAAGTTAGTTCTTTCTGCAGCAATGGTAAAGGAGGCAGGGAGAAAACACACATCTGGGAGATGGTTTGTAAGTAGGTTAGTTTAGTGCATGGCTGCTTTTTGTTGTTCTCTGACAAACTGTTTACTAGGTGGGAATTTAGAGAATTAAATTGAACTGAACTTTGTTTGTCTTGTGGGAATATATTAAATGTATTGCAAACACTCTTTTCTGTCTTATAAATTAAAGGTTGATGCTTCACAGACATCCATTAATTAACCCTTTTGCACAGAATGACTACCTCAGTCGACTTGCATTATGATGCCGAGAAAATTGAAGGTCAACTGACGTTGTTGCTGGCAAGACGCAAAATAATGGACAACCATATAAAGTCGTAGACTTTTGCACTGGGCGTTGAATTCTGGCACCAGAAGGTTAAAGAATAAACTGTACATGATTTTATGGTTTTGTAGTTCAGTCCATATGAATGTCATTGATTTTCACGTCATATCATTGGATGGTGGACAAAACTGACATGCTCCATTCTCATATTAATTGTTGGCAGAACTATCCATGTCAGTGTTAGAACCAAACAGCCCGATGGTGGCACAGGGACGTGTCCACCTGGATGATAAAGGCAGCCTAGTGTGGCCTGTCATGTTCCTGTATCCAGAATATCAAGTTACTGACTTCATTCAAGAATTCCATGAAGATGAAACGTGAGTTTTCTGATTTTTTTTATAGTCTTTTGCACAGTTTTACTCTGCAAATTATTCTTCAGCAGTTTGGGCTTCTAATCACTGTTTCCATTCCAGTACAGAGGAACTTGCATCCAACATTCCGCATTATAAAGTTCAATTTTCTGTCCCTAGTTATTAATCTCACTATTGTGTATACTCCAGTTACAGCTATCCCGAGGCTAGTGTTTCAGTTCACATACCCCTGAAGAAACCTCAATTGAGGGTACCACTGTATATGGCTATGTCTGAATTAGGCTTTGTAACTAGCGCTTTTTATGTCAAAGTGTCACAGTTACTTGTAATTTCTTGATTTAAAACTCTTGCTTTGTTCTGAATGTTGTATTCTTCCTTTTGGGTGATACCCCAGCAACTGAATGTCATGTGCTGATGTTTCAGAACACCGTGTGTTCCATCATCATAGGTGGTGAAGATGGAACAGACAGAGTGTTCTGAAATGTTGCCACATAAAATTCAGATGCCAGGGAATCACCCAAATAAAGAAAACAACTACTTGTAATTTGTTGCACTTTCTGCACACCTGTTGTTGCTGTTTGGGTATTGACTGCAGATATGAACAAATGAATTCAGATTTTAGCTCTGGATTGTGCAACAGATATAGTTTCTTAACACAGGTTCTCCTTATGTACTCCAAGGTACTCTACATTTTAATCACTCCAGTTCACATTCTCAGATGTGGTGTGTTTGTCATTCCTGGTGAACATATGCTATAAGTTATTATTAATATGCTGTAAGGGTTCAAATCTGTTAACAGGTTCTCACAGCATCTCAGTACTATGTTCGATTCAGCTCCTGAATGGGATAGGGATTGTTGTTATATCCCTTCTGAGTTGAACATATACTATGAATGCAGATCTCATCACACTCTTCATGAAGTGGCTGCCAGTGACACACTCAGCAAAGTCCTTGCTCAAAGAACGTAAGTTGTGTTATACAGTTGTAGGTAAAGGCTAACTGTAGGAAAGGCAGAAGTCATGTATTCTGCACTACTGTCAATTTTTTTTATATATAAAACTCCATATATTTAAAGATTACAGTTTGTATTAAGTTATAGTGAACAGGAGGAAGGAAACAAATGGTAGGAATGCTCGAGCTGGTATTAGTATCCACCTTTACCAAAATATTTCTTCAGGGTAACAGCATCACTTATAGTAGGGGCCAGATAACCTGTCAGAGCTCAATTGCAGTCTACTGGCACTGTGGAAAGAACTGATTTTTTATTGGATACATCTGCAGGCAGTAAAAAAGTTTCAAAAACATTTCTCTTCTGGGATTTCATTCACATCTTCAGTCACTGTGGTTGTTTTGAAGCAGTATAGCAACTGCATTGTAGTGCGTGCCCTCTTACCAGCTGGCCTCTTCAAACCGGTGCCAACGACTGACAAGCACTCTAGTCGCTGCTGTAGTCCATAATGTTGTTCAGTGAGGTTTAGAGTCTTAATGTGAATGTTGTTGTCTTTCTAGAACTTTTCAAGTATTAAGTTTAGGTATTTGTAATATTACAATTTGAACCAGCAAATACACTCACTTTTATTAAACTCACAATAATATTCCAACACACCAGCTCCTACAAGTTTTGGGCCTCACTGGTGCAATCGTCAGGGAGCACACAGTTATAGAAAACAGTTGCTTCACATTTTTGCATGTAACAGTGCAGCCAACAACTCCCCCATATATTATATATGTGGTAGACTGAGTTGTGCTGTGTTTAATGTAGTACATGATGTTTGGATCATTATGTGAATGTTAAAATTAAATTGTGCTTTCTTTTCCAAATCATCCTGTCTCTGATAAATCATTTCATCACTCGTTTCTGCAAAACATATAGCATCAAAGACAAGAAATGATATATCATCCTTCTGTCCTTTGATGATGCACATAACAGACTTCACTAGCATTTATCAGTCACCAGTGACAACTGTGAACCAACCTGAGACACCTCTTGCACTGCCTGTAACAGGGCTAAATAAATGAAGACACAAATTTCATATCTTAAAAAATATGTAACAGTGTATGTGGTTTGAAGTTTTTACAGCAGTGAAGATTCCATTATGGTTTTCTGTGTCATAAACCTGCTTAGGCATTCCAGTAGTGCAGAGACAGATGGGAGGCAGTATGTTCCTCTGAACTGCTGTTCCTACTCAACTAGATTGCTATATGAAAGTAATTAGTGGTTGACTCAGCTTTGTATTCAAGTAAAACAGTAAAATTTATAGTTCTGTATATTTTACACGTCACATTTTTAAGATACGAAGCAAAAAAAGGTAAAATGTTCTGAACCACATCTCCAATTCTTTAATGACACTTGCTTATAACCCACAGTAAGTAATTTCACTGCACCATTTAACAGTGACAATTATAAGTTGTAAACATTCAGTTATGTAATAGGACAAAATCAATAAATATAAAGTCACTTATTTCTGTTTCAGTTATGTCATCTGTGGTGGTACTCCATGCTTTTTGGTGACTGTTAGAGGAAGCAAAGCAGAACTAAATTTACTGGCCAGTTATTCATGACAGACATACTGAAGATAAGAGGCTGTAAAGGTGAAGTTGTCTACATGTGTAATTAAGCATGGAGGAATGGAGGCAAGTGCTTGGAGTCATACTGTGGCAGCTTTACCCCCGATAAATCAGCCCTCACTAGATACTAGATAAGAGGCTGGGTGGGCACCATATCCAGCATGAATACTGTGACAAGCAGGAAAATCTGTGTTCCATCTGAGATACAGGAGTTTTCCCGTTGTCTAGACCCATACTTCTCAATCTATTTTAGCTCACGGAACCCTAAAAAAGCTACAGAACTTACTGAGGAATCCCTGTCTATCCACAGTAAGTCAAATATAAAATTAAATAGCAGCTTTTGTTTATCTTTTATGTACATTACCAGTAAAAAATCAAGAGGTAACCTCAAACCGACAGATAACCGCATCTTTTCACCTGACACTGCAACTCTGTCTACAGCTAGCTCTGCTGACTGACTTGACTACAGAATCAGGAAGCTTCTGGATTGAAGCAATGATTGATTGCCTGTGTGCTATCAGTGACGAAATGATTAGTGTCGAATGCTACCACACAAATTTCAGTTAATACGTATAAATTTAGGACAGCCAATAACTATTCCACCATTATGCATTTTGTCTCTTGGAACCCCTGACACCCATTTGCAGAACCCAGGAGAAACACGGGTCTAGACCGTAGGTTAGTCACTACACTGAGCTGTCCCAGCTTCAGAAGTGTTGAACAGAAATAAACATGTAAAAACCAGAATCAGTTGTGGTTGTGTGTACAGTTATACATCATTCCAGAACTTTTTCCATACAGCACTAAGACCATAAAGTTATGAAGACTAACAGTTATTGCAGTAACAATATTTAGCTTATTTTCTTTGTATTTCAAAGCGATGTAGCTGACATCTCCATTCTTGTCGAGTATGATGCTCTGTCAATCAGTAATCAGATCCCTGCTTTTCAAGGCATTGGTCAAAATGTTGTAGAAGAATGCTTCCTCTAAGATGAGGGCACGATAGTCCGAGGAGACGTCTCTGCGTAATGGGGATGATCAACAGTCCCTTATGTAGCACGAGTGGAGCAGAGCTGCTAATGTTTTGTATGAGTGTGAAGCCTTGGCTTCACTCAGACACACCTGTTTGGGTTCCTTTTTCTTGAACCCTGAGGATATCATAAGTCAACTTTGGGGGCAGTCTGGAACTTAAGCAAAGGAATAGGGCTCTCATGACTTGGCATCATATTACAGGACACAAAGTGCCTGTCAAAAAGGCCTATGTGCATTGGGACCAAAAGGACTCAAACCCATACACTATTCTATTCTAGGACAAGGACACTGTTGCCTAGAACAATTAAAATATGATTACCCCCTGACACAGTGTCATATCCCGGAAGACCTAAATCCTTGGTGCTCTTTTGGTTGAAAAGAAGTATTGTCAGATGGTCAGCGCTGTTTAATAACTACACAGATCCAGAGGATACATGCCCTAGCTATGGGTGTGCTGGAACTAGGCAGTGTAATGTCATAACATCACACGGCTCAGAGCCCAAGTCGCACTGAACCTCCTGTAAAGGTAAAGGTAAAGGTAAAGTTCACCCTACAACAAGCCATGAAGGCCCAAAGGCGGAGTAGAGGTATAGCTCTACTCTTTCCTTAATCTCGGTGCTAGGTGGAGGTGGGTGGTCAATGCCATGTTCTGGTTGCTTTACTCCCAGGAAACACCTGGTACACATTGTATAGGAGGCTGGGTGGGCCTCAGGGCTGGTCTGGACAGGTGCAGAAAATCTTGACCCCACTGGGATTAGATCCCCGGACCGTCCAGCCTGTAGCAATTCGCTATTCCAACTGAGCTATTGTGGCTCATACTGAACCTCCTGTACAATCTCAAATTCATTAAATAAAATAACTGACAATGCTAATATGTTATTTATGTAACAGAAAACTTTGCACATGTGAGTGTTTCGGCATACCATACTTGAACAAAACTCATTGATGTACAGGTAAATATACATACACTGTCAATAGTTTATAAAGTTGCTTTAATAATGTTCTGTTGGAAGATGGCAGTACAGTTCCAGGGGTTCTGTTGTAGAATAGTGTGTGCTGGTACCACAAAGAAATGTTTCTATTCCATGTACAGAGATGATATTTCACTTCACAGTCAGGTCTGGGGATTTTTTCCATTTTTGTGTGCAGTGTCTCAAGTTGCCTTTTGTTGAGCAGCAAATAACACTGCCTGTCGCTGAGCACCGCATGCAGTGCAACGTCTAACAGAACTTGGCATGTCAACATAAATACAGCACTGCACACTTCTAGTTGGATCACGGAGACCAGTTCCTGCACAGAACGCTAAGCGATGAATTTTCTGTAGATAGGTAGACACCTGATGCAGTGATTCAAGAGGTTGGGTTGGTACCCCTGCAGGCAACTTGAGCTTCATTTCTCTGAAGAAAACATTAGGTACGAGGCTCTCGGCAAATACAACACCTTTGTCAGCTATCAAACGACCTGTGTGATTGGCAGGCAACCTGCTGAATGCTACAAACCTGCACATAACAAAAGAATTTGTGACTCTGGATTGCCTGTGTGCAAGATATTTCATAATGCCAAATTCATTGCAGAAGTAATACACTGTCAGGTAAGATACAAAGATAAAAGCAGCGAATCAAAACTTCATAAGCAAAGGTTGTTACCTAAGGCACTATCCCAGAGTGGAAGCAAGCACTGGTAAATAGTGTTTGAAGAGCATTAAATCTCTGCTAGTGACCCTGGAGACAGTATTTATCACCCACTATACTTAACATGTCTATGATTTCATTTTTTTGGAGGTATTTAAAAATTCTGGTAGTGAATAATATGTTTTATAATACATCAAACTTCAGCATATGGCCTTTGAAATCCCACATTTCTGCCACAGCCAGAGCACTTTTCGATTTAAATACCATTGCTGGACAGTGTTTTGACTCTCGGTTGGAAACGATGAACATTTCATGGGACAGTGTTCTCCCATTCATCCTTTAGAAGTGAAACTGCATGTAAGAGTCAAGCAGACAGCACTTCTGCTTTGTGTTTGGGCGGTCATGAGTTCGAACCTTCTACCACAGACTCAATATTGCACCAGATTCTTTGTGGTTTTCCACAGTACCTGGTCTGATGTCAGGACTTTATACCTCAAATTAGGTGACTGCTTCTTCCTTCGGGATCCTGTTCAGTTTGCTAACCATTCAACCTTCAATGCTACACATTCTGCATTATTAACAGCACCATTAAATATGGCATAAATAATTAAACATGCATAAATCATTTATCATCTGAAAATGCATATGCTTCTATCATCACATCTTACTTCCATAACTGTATGTCGCTGGTAACATATTTTCTGTTGCATCCCAGACTGCAGCAATGGGACTGAACCCTTCCAAAGCTCCCTCTGTATTGTTCAAGGTGGACATTTAGGAAGTATGGAGGGAAGGTTTAAAACAATGTACTGTTAAAAATATTTTACCTGAGAAAGATGACCACAGCAACAACAAATTGCTTAATGAGGAACACAAAAATTCCATTGGAAACTCGATGATGATTATCAGAGCTCAACAGAAGTATATAAAATTCTGTACTTTCAACACAGATAATTAATCTGATCAGCACTCACACTTTGCAGAATTTTTTACCACAAATATCATAACTGTTACCACTGTTAATTGTTTAGGTAGACTTAGATCAGCTTCAGCCAAACAGACCTTCCATTGGGATCCTTATGCACAGCCCACAAAGATGATGGAAGTTGAACATTGTTTATTTCTCTGTATAGGACCTGTGAACAGAACACAAGTTTACAGTGCCAATATATAAATTATATTAAAGTTAGGAATGAACTTTTTTAGTGTACAAGATTATTAATTAGGAACAAAGTCAATAATTTCATACAGAAAATGTTTCCACCACATGCATCCACAGAATAATACAGGTACTCCTCACACATGTAAGGTCAAGAAATGTGATGTCACTTTTATGCAGCCATCTAACATAGGAACTTTCATAAAAATGAAATATCACTCATGACTTAAGTAATTGACTAATTTTGAGGGGAATGAGGAAAGGAAAGCAGACTAAAATAACATAATTTGGAATTCATTTCTGGCACTGTGATCTGCACAGATTATTGGTGGGGTGCCTTGGAAGGGAAGTAGCTATCAAAAGGCCTCTTAAGACAAAACCCAGAGAACAGGATTTGAACCCAGATTTCCAACATTCAAATAGTACTGCACATACCTTAGAATGCTCAAGAGGAGCACTGAAGACCAGAAATATGTTCCTAATGTGAAGCATACAGAGTAATGTGCAGTCATAATTACTAACTTAAATTCACATCACACTGAAAAATGCAATTCACAGATTGGTGTACATACCTCATATGTGAATGAATTCTCCTCTTCCTGTCCACTCATCTGGTCTGCAGCTTCTGTCTCCTGCAACAGATCACTGTCTCTCTCAAAGTTTACCTCAGCACTTAAATCCCGATCAAATTTCAAGTCACGTTCCTCTAGACCATCTTCACCATGTATGTTTCGCAGTTCGTCCTCCATTTCTTCTGTGCTTTAAAATACGAACAGAGATGTATACTGAAACATTCACTTTTACACAGTGATGCTTAATGCTTACTATCACAACAGCTTTAGAATATGCTGGGAAGTGCACACGTGACTTCCTAACTCTGATATATATTAACAATTACAATAGTTAAATAGTATTGTAGTGTTACAACATTGTGATGCAATTAAACAATATTAGCTGTTGCTATGACAGTAACGTCATGAATACACTTGCTCTCTTGTTGTGAAGTCGTGATTTACGTTCCTTATTTCATATGGCACGAGACCGTAAGAATATATGTAACTGGCTTATTTGCCACATGGAATTATGACATGTCATAATTCCCTAATTCCATGTGGCAAAGCACTTACAAGAATGTGAGATGTAGTCAGTGTGAATATTCTGTAAGTTTGAAGGTGTCATTGCAGGAGAGTGATGTATGATATACAAACACTTTGTTCTGATTACCATAATTTTGTAGCATGCAGTATCAGATCATATTGTATTTTTTAAACAAATGTACAAACGAGATCTGTTTTACAACTGTGAAACTCAGTGTTTCTTGTTTACTATATACTTAAGAGTCAGTATTAATGAAGTATTACATTAAAAGAAATAACACAAATACAATGTGATATTCTAACCCCGATCAAGAGTTTTTCGTGGGATGATGGAGAAGCATCGTATGCACCGCGTTTGGATTAAATGGAATGAAAAACAAATTCTCACTGATGTGTGTACATGTTTTTCTGGTTCCCGCATATTTTGGTTACCGTGGTCTGAATGTCAACGTTTATGTTGGCTATCCTGTCTAAGTTGATGTTCTGTAATAGATGGAACAATGACGAACGTGTATATACATACACACACACACACACACACATATATATATATATATATATATATATAAAAATACATTACGACTTGCTTTTTATATGTACCTCTTTGAGAGGACAATAAGTCTGGAGATGTTTGTCCAGTAACATCTCCAAAACTACGCTGGACAATAATAGACCGCACCCTCAACTGGATTGTACACTCAGAGTATTACATGTCTCTTCACACAAAAATTGAAATAATAACCTTGTCATGAACAAAACCCATAGCCTTCACTTACGTTACACACACGCACACACGCTTCGCATTGCTCATGTTTTGGTGTTGTTCGCAATGTATGTTGGCCACTCTGCAATGGCCGTGGAAAGTGTGTAACCACTGAAAGTATAGGACATCAAGTACTATAATCTGTGACCAAGTATGATTCGTGGTATGTGACGATGTGTAACAACCAGGATACACTGAATACACGAAAATACAAAAACATGTGGGGCAATGAAATGAAGGAATTTGTGATGAGGAAATCAAAATATGTCAATTTCACGTTTCATTTGTTAATCAAAGCAAACTAATTCCGCGTCTTTCCGTAACCAAACTTCCAAGGACTGAACCCGTGACGTAGGTTGACCAACGACCAGAATTTCGCAGTACAGCCCGAAAATGGACCTAAAATCCAGCTTCCCAGAACTGGAGTGAGATGTCTCAGAATCAGTTAAACGAACTCTTTCTTTAAAAAACCTAAATGGCAACACCGTTTAGCTGCAAGAGCGAGGGCACACTGTAGCCATTTCCGCGCACCGGGAACTATCTGAGAAAGGAATCCGCATATTCTGACATTAATCCTATAAACGCCGAATTAAATCACATCGGCCATTTGCTGGCATCATTAGGAGCTCACCATATTCTCCACGTTAGCAGGATTAGGGTTAAAGGAGCTGTTTTAGTTTTGAACATGAAGGCGTCCATCAATTTGAATGAAATGTGCTAAGAATTTTGTATAATAAAGCCTACACTTGTACATTTATTGAACTATGAATCCAAACAAACTGTTGATGTTAGTGACACATCGTGTCAAGTATTTCTGGCGGGAGACAGAGGACTCAAATTTTACACGATTACTCTCCTTTGTACTCTATTTCTATGCGCAACGCTTACAGGGGAGCAAGTTTCCTCAATTGTGAACTGCGACTGGAGAAATGAACGAATTAGAGCAGCGTAAACTTAAAAAAAAAGTGAAATTGAGGTAAAGATGGACTATAAATGCATTTGTAAGGACTTTTGCACATTTGTGCTAAAAGTAAAAATATTCTAGAAGCAGCGAAGTCAAACAAAAGTTTGTTTTTGGAATCAAATAATGAAGATTGATTATAAATACATTTATAAGGATTTTACACGCTTATGCTTAAGGTTAAAATATTCTCGAAGCAGCAAAGTAAAAAAAAAAAAGTACGTCTGTGGAATCAAATAATGGACCAAAAGTGATAAACTGAAAATTTTGATTTTTTTAGTACTCATAAATTGCAACAATGCACTCCCCCGTTACAGGTAGACTATACTGATTTTAATTGTCTGTAAATTGTTGGTTAAATAAAATGTTTTAGTTCTTATACTATTTTTATTAAAAATCCTGATTCTTGCATTTTAAAGTTTGACATTAAATTTTTAAAATAATGTGTAGCTTTTAACATTAATTATCACATGTACATTGAAGTCAAACCGCTACAACTGCAAAACTGATACCGTACTTTATTGCCATAACTCCCTTTATGCCGGCATGCCGCGGACTTTGTCGGTATGTCCCGCAGTACGGACATGATAAGGTGTTCTCCATACCCTGTAGATTAAGGCACCGCGATTCTTCGAATCGTTGGGAACTACTACCAAACAACACAGAAAGAACTGAATCCTCAGTCATACCGCCGCGAGAACCTCAGATCTCGCGAACTTGTTATAGGTCGCGAATATTAATATTGGAGGGCCACAGAATCTTCTCCACGATCATTTGTGAGCTGCGTACTGTCATTAAAGAATTGCTAGACATACGTAATGTGTTTGTCCGGTGTTATTTAATTTCACTATCAGGGCGTTATTCTGTGAAATTTTGGCCTCTACAAAATCTTAATCCTTAACGGTAGGAATATTGGTGACAGCGACGCGTGTTTCTTTTGGGGGCAGGCGATGGCGCGTGTGGATCATTCATTGTGTCCACCTCAAGTTTTTATACCACTGAAGTTTCCGTTGCACTTCACAAGTTCGTTGTAAATGGTTATAACGCGTCACGTCCACATGAGACAATTTATTAATTTCTAAGACATTATCTTGGAGTGTTTTAACGTCACTCGTGTTAAATGTAGCTGGTGAAAGGTCAGGATGCTGTAACGAGTTCAGAACAGAAGATTAAATAATCTTGTGATATGCAAAGATTTGATGTGCTTACAGCATTTTTGCTGAAGATTCAAGCCTTCTGGGATGTTACACCGTGTCTGCTATTCAATAGTTGCCCACGTTGCTAATTGGCACCTAAAGGGGCATTTCCAGAATTCTTCTGGGCATCGGAGTGCTTGGAAAAATGGCCCCCCTTCCCGCCATTTTCATGCTGATTGAATTTTAAAAAATCGCTTGAAAGATGCTGATGTTGCAGTGTATTACTTTTGTCTAAAAACACAATAAAATGGTGGAAAACGAACATTTTGGCGTGTGCAAATATCAACCTTTAGTGTGGTGCTAGCGAGACTTTTATAGGCCGCTGGGTATGGTCTTAAGTCAACATAGCGCAGCGTATCAACGACCTGAATCTTCTGAAGACCCGCAATGAAAACTACGGTTTCCGATTCACGTATTGCTTACGCACTACTGCCTCTCAATAGTGTCTAACGAGTGACTGAACCTTACCATTGCATGATTCAAATTATGGCATTTTAATCAGTTATTTTGTGCGAAAATATGTCGAATAAAATTTGTACATTTCATGAACATCTAAATATTCTACGTCACTTTCCTTTTGATAACATTGATTTTCAGGTAAATGCAAGTGTTTTTCTCTCTTTCTGTCCCGTGTCTATGTACCTAAAGTCCCCATACATACCATAAAGGCATATAAGGAAAGCGAAGGTGTAGCTCCACTCCTTAGCCTTGGCACTGGACGGAGATGAGTGGTCAGGCTCACGTCTCAGCCATTTTTACCGTCGGGGAAAGAGCTGGGTGCCCACTGAATTTCTCTGGATTTTTGGTGCACATGAATATCTCTTACCCCTCTTACCCATGCGGGGATTCGAACACTGATAGTCCAGACTGTCCACTACATGGCCTCCACCAAAAGAGGGCTACGTACAGGGACTCGCGCTCCATAAATCGGCCACTGTCCTAAGTAAACTACATATGGGGAAATTCCAACGTGTTATTGATATCACATTTCGCATATTGAACAACTTGCAATAATACATAATTTAAATGCAACGAATTTAATTCCATAACGCTATGCGAATCCTAATTCTTGGAGAAATGATACCGTGCAATACCCTAAATCGGTATGAATCCACATGGCGTCACAGAACAGACTACAATTTTTATGTGGAGTGTGATGAGAACGCCATAGTCATGTATGTCAGTAGGGACAGTGGCTTGTTATAAAACATCGTAATTGAATTGTAATATGCATTTAAGGAACAATGTTCGACATATTCAGCGATATTCTTTGTCTTGCACTAGCATCACATTTCGTTGGGTTGGCTAACATGTTCAATCGTAAACTCGCGTCCGATCTAAGCTCTGGTCACCAAGCCGGCGCGCACAGCAGAACACTCACTGGTTTAGTAGTGGGAAGTTATTAGACGAGGTTTGTGTATTTGAAGTTGTGTTGCCCCCGTCTCTCTCTCTCTCTTTCTTGCAAGATTGCCAGGTGTGTAGAATACGGTGGTATATCCATTCCTTATGTTTCCTTGACTTAAAAGTGCTTCTCTCTTTACAACAGAATTTATTTTGGTGTTGACAGAAGTGAATATTATTGTGTTTGTACAGCGGTGTTAAATTTGTTGTGAAATTAGGTGCAGTGTTCATGAAGACCCAAGTCGCAGCCTGAAATCAGTTTCAGCATGAATGTATCAATGCTTTGGTGCGGGTTTGCACTTTTGCTGCTTTGTTCATTTGGTGAGTAACAGCAACATAACTCTGTACGCTCTGTTACATTCGTATATGTGTCATATTGTGTATCAAGGGATTTTCGAAGTTCTAATGCCTCGAACATGTTTATAAATGCGAACAGGTCTAAACTGCAAATTCTTCAGTATCTCTTGATCCCGAAAGTTGGCAGAATGTATTGAAAACCAGCAGCGAAAGCTCGATGATTAGTATTAACAGTACCACACTGTTACTTCCATATGTATGCACATGTCAGAACCGTTTTTTTTAATCAGAGGTGTAGGTTGTGGTAAATTCCATGATTTAATTGGAAGACCGGCTTCTTTAATGCGGTTGAATTGCAGTTGCAATGATGCATGTGTCTGTAATTCGCTTCGTGCTAATTTAATGCAATACGAAATAGCTGTTCTTCGAGTTGGCATCAGACTTTAAGAATAGTGTGTGATAATCACGCTACAGCACATACCGAAGGCGTGTGTTCTGAATCATCATTCTGCATATTTCATGTATCCACCTTGCCAAGCCCACGGCAAATGCCGAGGATGAAGCCTTTACAGCTTTAATCATTTCACACCCCACGATACTCACCGTCAATTACTCACTTTCTCTTCGCCCGATATGGAACTCTTCGACATGGACGTAGACTTTGTTTCAGTAAACAGTAGACCTACATGTGCTGAACAAAATAATTATCTTGTTAGTCTTACAGGATTAACAATATTTGGAAGTGCTTATGAACTAACAGCACTACAGTGTGGCATGAACAAGGGATGCAAGTTGTGTGCCAGGTAATTGCAGTGTTTTGAGGAAGTGCAAATTTCTCCATGGACATTATCGTTATGTAGTTTCATTCGAGTCACGTCAGAAAACTGGCCCGAAATGTAAAGGAAAAACAGCTGAATTGACACTGTAACGATATTGTAAATAAGTATTGATTCTGTGTGAGAAAGTGTGATGAACTGTGGAAGCATTAGAATAACGTGCTGTGATGTCGAAGTGGATGAAAAGGGGTGCCACCAATTTCCTTCTAGTTTCTGTCGTTAAAGTGACAGTAATGTCGTGTTTCATTTCGCTCCCCCGAGAAGCGGAATACTTATTTAGATGTTATGAATATGCTCGTTATCTGCTAGAGTTCCTCTGCTTTAGTGTCTGTTCGCTCACTTCCCTTCGTCTTTTTGACATCGAATCTGAGTTAAAATTTGTGTGGATGAGTAGATCTGACGTTCTCACAGGTATGACTGTTAGCGTTTCTGTCAGCTGGAATGTGACATCGTTAATCAAAATCCATTTTCTGCTTCAAAGAAAACGCGGCATTGTTCTTTGTTGTGGGAATTATACGAAACGTAAATACCCTGTGTGGACAGAGCGCAGAGCTGTTAGTGTTAGAGCAGGTGGTACATGTAGTAACCACTGTGCGAGGGAAATGTGCAAAGGCGTGTGATTGTGAAGGTAATTAATTTTTTTGGATGCGGGTGTGGGTTGGATGCAAGGGGTTCAGGGTAGGGACTTGTGATGTGCCTTGCATTAATGAATATGATAATTTTTTGGTCGACTGAGAAAAGGTATCATGATGTTATTTCGTGAACTTTGGCCAAACTAGTGTTTTTTTTAGAAAACTGACCACACGTGTTGGTGTATTAAGCTGAATTTAGTGCCTAGATTTGATTAAAAAATGAATGTTTTATCAAGTATAGACCGTATCTGGTCACCAGCGATCAAATAAAGCAGGTTCAGAGGAATGGGGCAGGTAGGACGCGTAGAATAAATCAGAAGTGCATACACAATTTAAGTCGGGAATCCTAACGGGAACAGGCTACTTGGAAGACCTCGATGTGAACGGAAGGAGGACTGTTTTGAGATTTTAAGGCGTTGATGAGTCGTGTTAATTGTAAGGCTCTGTAGGGTTTGAATTGTTGATGTTCTGAATGAAATTGGGGAGGGGAACTGGGCAAGAATTTGACGTGTCGTGCAGTTGGGTTATGAAGTTCAGATTTCTTCGCACCTCAAGTGTCAAATTACACGGAACAGAGACCTTTTTGAGAAGCTAATAGTTTTCTTACCTACTCGAGAAATATTTCCCTTCTCATTTAACCTAATGGTTTATTACCGTTACCACCAGAGTTCTGTGTTTGTCCCGATCCTGAGCCAGACGAATCCAATCTACAACATCGCACACTATTTCTTTAAGATGATTTTTAATAAGTATTCGCCAGCCCAGGTCTGTGTTTTCTTGTTTTGATCGCCTCAGTAGAGGAGTACAAATTGTCAGCTTCTCATTGTGCAGTTTTCTCCAGTTTCCCATTAAATCACTTTCTCGATTTTAGATCCAAAAATTATTATTCTCAGCTCCCTATACGCCAATACACTCATTATGTTTTCTGTTCTTAAACCTTAAAGCCCAGTGGTTACTATATGTACCACGAGGTTTAATTTTAAAAGGTACCACGTTCTGCCCACACAGTATATTGATGTGTTTTATGTGGATCTCAGAACATACAGCGATTATTTCCTTATACAGCATTAACTGACTGGTTTTTATAACCAAGACGGAGTGTGTTCACTGCGCGGTACAGACTGAGTCTTTAAGTAAATTCGCGTTAATGTTCGTCTTTAAAGGGTCATTGTGAGAGACAAGTTTTGTGCCCATACAAAACAGTGCTTAAGTTACGGTTTTACATAAGACTACCAGGCCTTTCACCCCGATCGAATATCTGATTCATCCTCCGTCAGTGGGCGTCATCACCATTTATCATCTTAATTATCATCGTCGTCACTATTCAGTGTATTTTTTGTTTTATGGCGGAACAGCCTATGATGGTCCAGGGCATCCTCATTGAGGCTGGACGATCACACACGGTAGCACTCCTCTGGACGTGGGATCAGCGCGACGCAGAAACCTCTACCTGACAGCACAGAACCCTCAAAATCCCGCAAGCGAGAGGCCGCAGACCCAAGCCTTAGACCGCGCGGCAACTGGGATCTGCATTAGCTGTATTCCCATTTCTAATACACACGCGTTGTCCAGGGCTGTCCTGCTGTGTGCCTCCTTATGTCAGTACCTGCCTCTCATACACATAGAGATTAACAAAACAGGCAGTGTACAAATGACGCAATACTGAGGCGCGTTCGTGCAACTGTTGTGGTGGAAAAGCATATTGCATATCATGAATGTGTGTCTGTGGCATTGCCTTAGTTACTCGGCCCGCAATTCGCAACTTTCCTGCGCCGTATTATATTGTCGTTTGTGGTCGGTCTGGCGGTACCATATTTTCCCCCACATTTTCTCATAAACGGCACGATTTTTTTTAAAAAATAGTTATTGAACTTGAAATGTGTGTTTTGATTTTCACTACAACGTTTGTCTTAAACATTTCTCATTCTAAGAAAAATTCAGTGATATATTATCATGTGTGCATACGTATTCATGTACAGTACCCGTTATTTTGACATATTTAATGAAACTTCAGTTTTCTCGGCAGATTTTGAGGAAAAACATAGTAATATTAAATTTAATGAAAAACCGCCCAGTTGGAGCCGAGTTTTTTTCCATGCGGACGGACAGACATGACGCAGCTTATAGCCGGTTTTCGCAATTTGGCGAACGCGCCTAAAACTGTTATTGGAGGCATTTGAGATTTCAGGTTCTCCCCTGCTGTAAGTATTAAGATTACGGTTTGCCGGGTTGTGATGCCGTGTAGTTTGGTAGATACGTAGCATCTGCTGTCCGTGGCATAACGTCCCAGAGTTATTCGTAAACCTTGGCGGAAATGTCGGTGAAACTTGATCATATGTGTGGTAATCTTAGTGCTACTGATACACTGGGCGGTGCTCTGTTTCGGGCAATGAAATGGGGCAAATCTGCTGTACAAGGTCTACGTATTTACTCCTTAACCACATGCTGCATCGATGGCAAACGTTTATGAACAGAGTCCTTGACGTTGCCTGTGCATGATTCTGTCCGGCAGCTGTTGGCAGGAGAGCCTTTGTAGCGAAACAGAAGAAAGGGCTGCTGTTGCCGATGTGAAGCAGTAGACCAGGCGGTTTCTCTTTCTCTGGGGTGGAGTACATCGATCGGCATTGCCTAGACGTGGTCCGCTACATCGACCACGCTGCGCACGCATTCCGCTCAGAGTTTGATTGATTTCTGTTGTATTGTTGTTGAAATTCACGTGTCTTATTTGTGTAGTTATGCGTGGTTTTACTCATCGAGCTGTAGTGTCAAGAGGATAACATCCACTGTTAACTCTAAATGCTTTCAAAATAAGCTGCATCCGTAACCGTCTTAAACAGGGCGGTTATTGTGTGTACCAACCTTTGAAACCGGTGGTTACTATACGTACCGCCAGGTTTAACACCAACAATCCTACGTATTGTCTACACAGTGTGTTTATGTGTTCCGTGTAATCCACACCATAAACAGTGATTTATACAGCATTAACGTTTTGTCCTTTCTCACAGAAGCACACTGTGTTTTCTGTGAGGTGCGAACGTAGATTATTTATAGTCTTTAGAGGGTTAGTGGGTCGGATAGCTCAGTCGGTATAGCGACTCGCTACGGGCTGGACCGTCCGGTGATTGAATCCCGGTGGGGGCGAGATTTTCCGCACCCGCCCAGACCGGCCCTGCGTCCCACCAAGCCTCCTATACAATGGGTACAGGGTCTCTTTCCCGGAGGTAAAGCGGCCGGGGAGTGGCGTCGACCACTCACCCCGTCTAGCGCCGAGGTTAAAGAAAGAGTAGAGCTGTACCTCCACTCCCCCTCTGGGCCTTCGTGGCCTGTTCAAGGGTGAACTTTACCTTTAACTTTACCTTCAGTGGGTTGAGTTACCAAATACCTGTAGCAAGGGTACAAAACGCCGGTTGACATCTTGTGCGGTCCCCAGTATCGAACGTGCTTCAAGTCACCTGTATGGCTTTTAGAATTTTGAGATTGTTCCATGATATTTGGAAAAATGTGTGTGCTGCTGTAAGCTATACGTAAATTTCAGTAAGGTCTTTAGCAAAGCGGACCGTAAAGTGAATCAGGGTTAGGGATATTTCACTTGAAGGCGTAATTGATTCTTTCATACCGTCAGATACAAGTAGTTGTGTTCGATGTGTAAAATGGCCACTTGTTATGGTCAATAGTACGGATATGCGTCGCTTAACGACGGGATGCATTCTGAGAAATGCGTCGTTAGGTGATTTCGTCGTGCGAACGTCATAGATTGTACTTACACAAACCTAGATAGTATAGCCTACTGCACACCTAGACTATATGGTATAGCCTTTTTCTCCTAGGTTACAAACCTGTACAGAATGTTACTGTACTGAATACCGTAGACATTTGTAATACAATGGTATTACGTTATATTATAATACAATATGTTATATTATAATATGGGCCCACCGTCGTATATACGGTCCGTTGTTGACCGAAACGTCGTTACGCGGCCCATACCTGTACAGTGGTATACCATCAGACGTCTAAGTGGTAATGTCCGTATTACAGCAGTAACGTGTATCGAAACCTAACATTCAGTTCGTAAATGATGATAATAATAATAATAATGTTCTCCCTTAAGTAGACTGGCCCTTAAACAGTTCATAACATAGTGGTTAGTATGTGTACTGCCTGTTATAACATTCAGCATCTGCGTTTTGCCCAGACCTTGTATTTGTGAATCCCATATGGCTCGAGTAATGAGCAGCGTTAGGGGTTAACTCGTCTGTCTTTGTAATGGATGTGAAGTGTTTTCTGTGGGGTTGGAACTGAAGTTGTAAGTATTATTCAGCGTAACGTAAGTCGTTAAATGGCGGTCAGTCGCCGGCTTCTTCCCGCGGAGGCCCGGGTTCGATCGCAGGTATGAGATTTGTGGTGGAGGAAGTGGCACTGGACAGGTTTTTTCTCCCAGTACTTCGGTGTTTCTCCTGTCAGCATCATTCCACCAATGATCCACACTCATCCTCATCTACATATTGCTCTTATCAGAAGGATAAGACGGGCTAAACCTTGGAACCTTCTAAAAAGCAATTCTCTTTCGGAAATCAGGGAGCACTGTATAGAAAAGTGCTGTAACTTGTTCTATGCTTTAGAGGGTTCCAACAACGAGTCTAGTACCCAGGCCAGGGTATGGGGTCGGGATATCTCAGTTGGTATAGCAACTTGCTGCGGGCTGGACGGTCCGGAGTTCGAATCCCGGTGGGGAACGAGATTTTCCGCACCTGTCCAGACGGGCGCTGGGGCCCTCCCTGCTCCCTGTACAATAGGTACCGGGTCTCTTTTCCGGGGGTAAAGCGGCCGGGCCGTGGCGTTGACCACCCACCCCAAATCTAGCGTCGAAGTTAAAGAAAGAGTATAGCTATACTTCTGCTCTCTCTCTGAGCCTTCGTTACCTGTTCTATGGTGAACTTTGCCTTTAGCTTTACCGCCGGAAGATTTACCGGCAGAGGACCGGACATCCGAAATAGTAATTTTGCTGTTTTTACCCGAAAGGTGCCGACAACGACGCAGTGTGTGGCGGTGTGTGTGTCTCGCTGGACACAGCAGGTGGCTACAGTCGGCGCCATTGCACTGTATCACTGACTGAGCTGCAGGCAGTGTGACAGCGTCCCTCATTTTTGCCGCCCACGGCGGGGGGGGGGGGGGGGGTATC
>Ga0123354_10003926_pt1 | contig 20797 bp, 21 predicted proteins | sample TergutLab28metaG_2_FD_97872 | JGI IMG/M metagenome (GOLD analysis project Ga0123354, IMG submission 97872) | Labiotermes labralis P4 segment gut microbial communities from Petit-Saut dam, French Guiana - Lab288 P4 | ecosystem: Host-associated > Arthropoda: Insects > Digestive system > Gut ...
AACGGTCATAACTCCGTAACCGTCCAAAATCGGACACATGTTTAAATGAACTTTTTTGATCACAAAGACCTAGGAAATCACCTCCTGCAGTTATGCCCTAAAGTCGTGAAACACCCTGTATATGTGTTGTGTTTGACTGAATTAATTAATTTATGCAGTTTCTGAAGATTGTGCAACCAGGAAATACTTGCTCAGTAGATTCTCAATTGATATTAAATTCCTTTCTTTTGTGCAGGTCAGCTTTAGACTCAATATCAGGTACACGAAACACTAATGTGTGTTCCTGTCTTAGTTGAGCTACGTCTTCATGACATATCCCTCCCATGTCATCCCAAGTACAGTGCATAAGTGAATGAATGTATGAATTCTGAAATTCAACATTACATCATTTTGCATTTTCTTGGACATGATTGTAGTGTGCACATTTGTGGTTGCAGTATGACACAAAATATATTTGTGGTTGCAGTATGACACAAAATACATTTGTGGTTGCAGTATGACACAAAATACATTTGTGGTTGCAGTATGACACAAAATACATTTGTGGTTGCAGTATGACACAAAATACATTTGAGGTTGCAGTATGACACAAAATACATTTGTGGTTGCAATATGACACAAAATACATTTATGGTTCCAGTATGACACGAAATGCATTTTACAGTCTCAGTTTAAACTATCAAATCCAGAGGACATTACTGTGTCTCTGAGAACTTGCCAAACATCTGTGTAGAATGTACACAAACTTTGCAAGATTTAAGGTTTCTGAAGTGCTGATGTCAACGATGAAGGTCTTTTGGGTTGCTGGGCTGAGTAACTGAGCTACTGGTTCCCAGGCTCTGGAAGGAACATACCACCTTCAGTCCTCTGGGGCTCCTCATCCTTTGTGTGTGAAGTTGGTCAACACCTTCAAAACATCGGGAATCAGTGACCCTGCCACTCAGGATAACAGCCTAGAAGAATGAATCATGTATGAAATTTGTTGACACTGAAACGTTTGTGTTGTGGTAAATATTGTGACATGTGGTCACGCTGCTGGCTGTTGGCATTTTGACGATAAAGTCCGTAAAGTGAAACTGTGAGAAATAACAATTTGTTATTTATTGTCTGTCGTACACAACACTGTGGTGTAAAGTTATACAACAATTAACAAAGCTTACTTTACACCACATTGTTGTGTATGACAGACAATAAATAACAAATTGTTATATTGGCACAACGGGATGGAAAACCCTCAATTGTGAGAAATAAGTTCATGTGTGTGGGCATGTGTTGTGTTTTAGCATTTGTCTCCTCATTGGACAGTTCCACTTTTCTGGTTGTGTCTGTTTCAGGAGCTGGCCGTGATAGCGTACCAAGCGTTCATGTACACCCTAAAGGACTTCGTTTATGAAGAACCTAACATGGATGGTCTGACAGGACCCGATTATGTAATCCAACATCCGGAACTGCTGGGAACCGTGCTTGACGGCCTGGCATCACTCATTCGCTGCTTCCACATCACGTGGCGCGAGAGCGTGGAGACGATATGTCTATTTGGTTTCGCACAGCTTCTACTGAAGAACACTACCCTGTCGCCCAAAGTACGCAAGTCTCCATTTTTCAGGACTGTCATTTCATAATTTGGCTAGGCTCCGACGTTTCGAGTTAACAGTACGGACGCACTGTCACTAGCAGCTGTCTTATGTTTTCGTAAAGTTACAGGTAAAGGAAGTATAATTGTCTCTTGTGTATGCATGAAGGCATATAGGAGAGAAAGCATAGCTGCACTCTACATTAAGGTGGTGGTGCACAGACAGCTTCATGATGTTACTTTATCCCTGGGGAAAGAAACCCCACATTGAATAGGTGGTCTAGACATTTTGCATAACAGACAATGTCTTTCTCTTGTCATGCATTGAAACTAGAGTATCCATCTTGTGACCTAGCTGCTATACTGACAGAGCTATCCAGGCTGTTGTGTAACTTTCTGTACTTTTGGTAACATCTTTTCATGAAAACTGTGCAAAGTACAATATTCAGGTTTATTGTGTGAGTACATTGTCAAACGGTATATGTATCTTGTTAGGGCAGTTATTTCATGGAGTAAGTAACAGCATAGAGATAATAAAAAAATATAGCTTTATTTTGATAGCATTTCACCTGCTTCTGTCTTCCAGTTTGCTGTCCAAAAATTTAAAGACTAAGATATACAGAAGTATAATTTTGCCTGTTGTTTTGTGTGGGTATGAAACTTGGTTGCTCACATTGAGGGAGGAATGTAGGCTGATGGTGTTTGAGAATAGGGTGTTGAGGAGAATATTTGGGCCTAAAAGGGACAAGGTAACAGGGGAGTGGAGAAAACTACATAATGAGGAGCTTAATGATCTGTACTCCTCACCCAATATTGTTCAGGTGATAAAATCAAGAAGAATGATATGGGCGGGGCATGTGGGGCGTATGGGTGAGGAGAGGGGGTTGTATAGGGTCTTGGTGGGGAAACCGGAGGGAAAGAGACCACTGAGGAGACCTAGGCATAGATGGGTGGATAATATTAGGATGGATCTCCAGATGGGATGTGGGTATATGGACTGGATTGGGCTGGCCCAGGATAGAGACAGGTGGCAGACGCTTGTGAGTGTGGTAATGAACCTTCGGGTTCTGTGAAATGTGGGGATTTTCTTGACTAGCTGCAAACCAGTTAGCTTCTCAAGAAGGACTCTGCAACATGAAGTAAGTAAGTATGTAAGTAAGTTCACGTGCTGTTTGCTGTGTTCCAGCTGTCTGTGCAGGGACTTCAGTTGATGCAAGTAGCCATCCAAAACTTCATGCCCCCGAACTTGGCACTTCTAATGAACACAATGAAGGGCTCCACCATTGATCAGGTGGGTCCTGTCTTGCAGAAACGCCTACATGATGTCAGCTGGGATGTGCGAGACAGCGCGCTGGAAGTGTTGCAGGTTGTCACCGCTATCGCAGAGATCAGTGAGTACCCTGCATAGAAATGTGTTCGAAAACATAGCAACACAAAAATTACAGAAATTAGCCCTTTGAGCACAAATCCATCACCAACATAACTAAATAAGGCCTGGGCGCATGTCTGTGGCAGTCATAACTCATCCAGAAATAAAGACAGGCCTGAAATTGTGGCAGTAGTTTGAGAGCAATTATGGGATGTGCCGTGCCAAATATAATCAGAATACGGATACGGATACATATGCTTCATTTGGCACCGCGGCATCCTATTTTGCTTATGACATCTCCCGAACAGTCTCCAGAGGACTTTTCAAACTCGTGATTTGAATTTTAAGTGAAATTGTAATTTGGTTGTATCCCTCTCTAAGGCTGTAATACGTATGAACAGTTCAGTTGTGAGAATCATACTTGTAGATGGGAATTGCCAAATTTCCCATTGGAATTTTAGTGGGCTGTCTATGAATCATGTATAAAAATCCAGTTCCCACCTTAGCATAAAGACATTGTTTCCTCACCTCATTAAAGATCATCAATGATTATTTTTAGGGCAATACAGCAATGACCCCTCACTCTTGAGTGTCATATGAAACACATAAACACACTGTGCATTTTTCAGTATTAAAAAGTCTGAACAGATACATAAACTGAACGTTAAATCACGGGACATTAATTAGGGGCTGTACCATATTTTGAGGTACAAAATGTTTTTGAGTGTACCTTTTTTTCTCCATAGAATTTCCAGCATTCCAGGAGCACGTACTGGAGAATGAATTGTGTCCGTTAGTGCTGGTTCTGGCAATGGATGACTCGGAGAGCTACGTGAGAGCATCTGCCATTAAGTGCTTGTGCGCCATGGTGCGTGTACAGCGCTTCTGGACAGACTGCCTTGCATCGCAACATCTGCCAGTGAGTCATCTGCAGTTTAAGTGTTTCAATCAGACACATTGTATGCCTTCCAATGTTAACAACAATGTTAATTGTTGAGGCTATGTAGCATGGGTGGTACGTGAAAGAATAGTGTGGAACATTGGCAGAACTATACTGATGGAAATACTGAAGCAATCACTGTCCTAATGCCAATTTGTCCACCACAGCTCCCAACATGGACCATTAAACTGTTTTGTCCAAGCGCACAGGATTTGGATTCTTCTAGTGCAGTATGACTGGCAGCCATATTTTAACTCAGGGGTAATGGTATTAGTACTAAAAGTGCAATGCTTGGCCACTTTGCCCATGTTCTGTTGCATTACTGCCGTGTGTGGTGAGCCAAGCAGATCTGCCACCTTTTGTTCTGACTGAGCTGCTTCTGTGTTGCCTTCAGTGGCTGTGTCCCTTAGATTCCATATGTACCCTGATTTATGAATCATCAGCTTGCTTAATGCAAGGTCTCTGTGTGAATCTGCAATGTGTCCATTCTTGTGACACATCTTTGAACCTGTATGTGTTCTTGTGATATGCCTGTGAATCTGTGTGTGTTCTTGTGATATGCCTGTAAACCTGTTTGTGTTCTTGTGACACATCTGTGAACCTGTGTGCATTCTTATGATATGCCTGTGAGCCTGTGTGTTCTTGTGATATGCCTGTGAACCTGTGTGAGTTCTTGTGATATACCTGTGAACCTGTGTGTGTTCTTGTGATATGCCTGTGAACCTGTGTGTTCTTGTGATATGCCTGTGAACCTGTGTGTGTTCTTGTGATATGCCTTTGAACCTGTGTGTGTTCTTGTGATATGCCTGTGAAACTGTTTATGTTCTTGTGACACATCTGTAAAGCTGTGTGTGTTCTTGTGATATGCCTGTGAACCTGTGTGTGTTCTTGTGATATGCCTTTCAACCTGTGTGTGTTCTTGTGACACATTTGTGAACCTGTGTGTTTTTGTGATATGCCTGTGAACCTGTGTATGTTCTTTTATATGCTTGTGAACCTGTGTGTTCTTGTGATATGCTTCTGAACCTGTATGTGTTCTTGTGATACGCATGTGACCCGACCATGTGCATTCTTGTGATTTGTCTTGTGATCCCCTGTGTATCCATTCTTTTGGTGCCTGAACGGTTCTGCTATCCCATTCAGACTGTATTTCCACACTAATGTTTGTCGTCTTATCGTCATATCTCCTGAAACTTCCTCATCAACATTCAGTACTGACATCTTAGGAACATTTCTGTCAAGTAACTTCCACTTTTGAATATATCTTATAAGTTGCAATGTAGTATCTTAACATGGACTAACCTAATGTTGAATCGTGACATACTGGAGAACATAATATAACCTCTGGGTGTATTTTAAGTTGTACTGGCGTTTGTGAAAACAGTAATGAAAAAAAAGTGACACATACACGAAAGAAACTGGTTTCAAACAATCGATTTCAAATGACGTGAAACTAAGTGCTTGAAACCAGTTTCGTTGTTATACTATTTGCTTGAATTCCCACAAAAAGCAGGGAACAGATAGCACCATATCAGAAGGGTCAAACCGGCCATACCTATGTTCCACCATTGTTTCCATTGATGTTCGTCATGATGCAGGCGGACAGTTATTCGGCCACTCGGAGCAATACTTGTCACTGATTCTCTTTGTGTTGTTCCAGAGCAAGATGATGGTAATTCTACAGGGTGAAAGCGAAGGAATTGTCCGTCGTGAAGCAGCTGCACTCATAAAAGAGATCTACGACCATCACAAGTTCTTGTGAGTTCTTGTACTCTCTATTTAAGACGTATACAAAACTGCCAGTATTCAGGCAGAGTGCAAGATACCGGAACTGATCCTGAGATCAGTCGTTCAGTGTTTGACCTGTGCCCTTACCAAACCGTGTTTCTGTTACCATTGGTTGTGAGATCTTGATTTTACTGACCTTTGACCTAGCATGAGAAAGAAACATGAGCACCAGTAGATACAATTTCTGTGTTCTTTACTATATCCTATAGATGAAATTTATGTGGGAAATTGAAATGAAACCGTTAAAACTTCAGCACCAAGATTGGCCTTCATGTAGATGCATTTTTTGGCCATAAAAACAATCACAGACCACACTTAATATGCACAACAATAAATACCTGGTTTTCTAGTTATATGTGTATTATTACAGGAAGGCAGAACTGAGTAATGTGTTTATGGTGATGGCATACGCAGCAGTGTCAGACTTACATTGGGAGGTAAAAGTAAACGCACTTGAGTTCTGGGAGAAGGTGATTGAGCGACAGATGTCCGACCAGGGCATGATTGATGGAGTATTTCCATCCGTGACATTCTCTAAAGAGAATCGGAAAATAGTGCTGCTGACGGAAAATGAGATCAAATTGCGACTAAACAAAGTGCTGGGGGAACTTGCACGGATCAGGTGCCTTCAGGTGAGTGTACAGACTGTTGGGGGGAACTTGCACAGTTCAGGTGCCTTCAGGTGAGTGTACAGACTGTTGGGGGGGAACTTGCATGGATCAGGTGCCTTCAGGTGAGTGTACAGACTGTTGGGGGGAACTTGCATGGTTTAGGTGCCTTCAGGTGAGTGTACAGACTGTTGGGGGAGCTTGCACAGTTCAGGTGCCTTCAGGTGAGTGTACGGACTGTTGGGGGGAACTTGCACGGTTCAGGTGCCTTCAGGCGACTGTACAGACTGTTGGGGGAGCTTGCACAGTTCAGGTGCTTTCAGATGAGTGTACGGACTGTTGGGGGGAACTTGCACGGTTCAGGTGCCTTCAGGTGAGTGTACAAACTGTTGGGGGGAACTTACACGGATCAGGTGCCTTCAGGTGAGTGTACAGACTGTTGGGGGAACTTGCAATTATTAGGTGCCTTCAGGTGAGTGTACAGACTGTTGGAGGGAACTTGCACGGATCAGTTGCCTTCAGGTGAGTGTACAGACTGTTGGGGGGAACTTGCACGGATCAGGTGCCTTCAGGTGACTGTACAGACTGTTGGGGGGAACTTGCATGGTTCAGGTGCCTTCAGGTGAGTGTACAGACTGTTGGGGGAGCTTGCACGGTTCAGGTGCCTTCAGGGGAGTGTACAGACTGTTGGGGGGAGCTTGTAGGGTTCAGGTGCCTTCAGGTGAGTGTACAGACTGTTGGGGGGAGCTTGCACAGATCAGGTGCCTTCAGGTGAGTGTACAGACTGTTGGGGGGAACTTGCATGGATCAGGTGCCTTCAGGTGACTGTACAGACTGTTGGGGGAGCTTGCACGGTTCAGGTGCCTTCAGGTGAGTGTACAGAATGTTGGGGGAGCTTGCGCAGTTCAGGTGCCTTCAGGTGAGTGTACAGACTGTTGGGGGAGCATTCTTGTGTTTTGTTATCAACATTTTTGAAGAAAATGCTTTCTCCATCCTCGGGGTAAAATTTTATTTTGCCGTGTAGGAGGAAACAGCATGTTCCTTCAGAATGTTGTTAACCGCCTACAAGATCATGGTGACAGACTGCAGAGGACATTATTCTTAATCCTTGTTCATTATCACACTATTTTAAAAAATCAGTTAAATTTTTCAGAATAGGTACTAGTAAAATAATGTAACAGTATTAATGCCTTAGAACGTGAGGTGCAGTAAATTTTTAAAGGTAAAACTGTCCGGTTACAGGCCTGGACTGGCCCAGAGGGCTCCAGGAGGTTGAGGCTCCCATATTTCAAGACAGTCGGCACATGAATGTGGTACATTTGTCAACCCCGCGCACTGGCCGCCTTTACCCCCCATGAAATATTCCTGGTACTCATTTCTGTTAAAGGCTGATTCAACCCCAGGGCTATAGTGCAGCCGGAAGGTTATGTCAATGAAAAATTTCAGTGACAACATCGGGAATCGAACCCGTGACCGACTTGTAGTGCAGTGCCTCAACCAACAGCACAAACACTTGCTCCGATAAATTTTTTAAGTACTGGTAAATTGGTTTTCTGGGGAAGAAAAATGTCCATTACACTCGCACAAGTACCGTAATATATGTGCAGCATCCTGTGTTGTTGCGCATGCACATACATACAGTATCTGCGCTTTCATAGCCTTTGAATTGCTAATCCCTTTTTCATGCAGGTGCTGTTGTTGGCCCTCGAGGATCACGATCTCCAGGTCGTGTGCAAAGCTGCGGACATTGTGACAACACTCAAAGATGTTCTGACACAGCACGGACTTGTACCGGAAACAGAGACTCCAAAACCACTCCCTGATCTCGTCAGCAACTGCATGAAACCTGCGAACAGTAATTTCAAGGGCGTGTATGATTCATTCGGCTGTGAGGTAAACACTTGTTTGATCACCGCAAACACTTCTTCGATCACTGCAAACACTTGTTCGATCACTGCAAACACTTGTTCGATCACTGCAAACACTTGTTCGATTACTACAAACACTTGTTCGATCCCCTCACCTAAAGTCAGCGAGACAAAATCGACCAAAGTGGACAGCTATGAGGGGAAGATCTCCACTGTACAATCAAGACTGGGTAATGATTCAGATGAAGTGATTGAAGCTATTGTTAACGAGACTGATATGAACCTACTGGCTGATGTTTACCATGATTACCTGCATGTTGGCAACAGTGTCTCCAATGCCAGTGCAAACTTTAATCTCGATACAGAGGTCAATGTTGGTGCGGAAGAGTTTTTGTTGGCCATCTCGAAGCTCAGTCTTAGTGACGTGGTGACACAGAAGACTCAGTGGTTGGACTACTGTGCTGGTGACCTGGGTTCATTGCTGGATGACATTCTCTCCTCACATGCAGATACAGAATCAAATGCAATGGACTGTTATTAAGATGTCCTGCTGTCCTTGACAGTTATCATGTTATACGGCAATCATTTGCTGTTAGTCATTCATACAACATTATTTCACTCACACACTGTCATGTCCGTATGTTTCTGTAGCCGGTGTGTAACTTAAAGCTTGATGTGTTTAGCTGCATTGTATGTTGCAGCTTTTCTGCTCAATTGTTAATTGACGTCACCATCTTCAGGGTGAAATCAGTTTAACGTGCACCACAGAACACCGTCAACAAACGATACAGCTAAACCCTGAAATCTGAACTTGCACACTAAGCAGTAACATATCACATTGTCACTAAGTACAAGAATATGATAATATAAGGAGTACCAACTACATACATATTTAAGAACATGTTGACTACAGATCCGACACATTTTAGCGGCTTCCCATCATCAGATATCACACTAATACATGTGGAAATATTTGCCTACCGTATGTTCTGTTGTGAAATAAGAGGTAGGTAAGATAGAGCTATGTAATGTTATATACGGATATGAGTCGCTTAATGATGCGGATACGTTCTGAGAAATGTGTTGTTTGGCGATTTTTTTGTCATCGTGCAAACGTCATGGAGTGTACTTAATACAAACCTAGATAGTATTGCCTACTACATACCTAGGCTATATGGTATAGCCAATTGCTCCTAGGCTACAAACCTGTACACGATGTTACTGTACTGAATACTGTAGGCAATTGTAACACAATGATAAGGATTACAATATTATGCGACCACCATTATATATGCGGTCTGTTGTTGACAGAAACATTATTGTGCAGAGCACACCTGTATACACAAAGATTTAAAAAAGAATGTCAGATACTTAATATCTTACTCATTACATGAGAGATATGCACCTATAGGTTAGGTAAGTTGTATACATTGTATGTTTAAGTACATCATACAACATTTCACAGTCTATGTTTCCCTTAAAATTATGGCAACAGGTACAACAAGTAACATGTTACAGTGGAGGATTTTCTTCTAATTACTGATGCCCTTCTTTCAAAATATGACAGCATAATACATATCGAAATTTGACATTTGGGTAATGTAATCCATATTTGTTACATCAGTTTGTGTAAGTGTACCTGTGAATTTCATAGACAAGTACGCACAAGCGTCACGGCACACGTTGTTGGGGGTGGCCTGGTCGTATAGATGAGACAGACTAAGTGGAAGGGTGTTTAGTGTTCTATGGAGATGGTTATTACCCTTGTGTGACATCTGTTACATGTGTGAACATGAAACAAAGTAAATCCTATGTGTATTGGACCGTGGATCAATGTGATAGTTGAAGAATAAGAGACCAACTTGATGTCACTAGTTATTAAGTTTTATTTCACTTCTTCTATGCTCAGCGTGTTTTGGACATTAATACATCCATCATCAGGAGCCTGCGACTTTTCTATTGTATCGCCACATTGGTCATGTGTTCTTGTTTCGATGCGTGTTGGAGTTTCGGTGTGGCTGAGTTGGGGTGGTATCCGCGTAGCGGGCTTCAGCCAACCCAGCCACACCGAAACTCCAACACGCATCGAAATAACTAGTGACACCAAGTCGGTCTCTTATTCTTCAACTAGTAAAACAAAGTAACTTAATCTAAGAACAATCTGGTACAGAGTTCAATCCCCTCTTGGAAACAATCTGTATAAATTGATACAACCTCGACATGACCTGTTGGTGCATAACTCTTGCATAATTCATTACACATTAACTGCTTGATGTAATTTTTAAATCTTTGTGTATATGTAATGTTTTTAGCTGTACTCATGCTTTTTAAAAATATTACATATACACAAAGATTTAAAAATTATATCAAGTTGTTAATGTCTAATGAATTATGCAAGAGTCATGCACCAGTAGGTCATGAGGCACTGCGCTATAACCTGGAAGGTCACAGGTTCGATTCCCGATGGTGTCATTGGAATTTTTCATTGACATAATCCTTCCAGCCACACTATGGCCCTGGGGTTGACTCAGCCTCTAACAGAAATGATTACCAGGAATGTTTCCTGGGGTATAAAGGCAGCCGGTGTGTATGGCTGACAACCTTACCACCTTCAAGTGCCGACTGTCATGAAATCTGGGAACCTCAACCTCCTGGAACCCTCGGGGCCTGTCCAGGCCTGTAATGGGGTTGCTTTTTACTCATTCTGTTTATTTCATGTTAATATATTTGGCCTGAAAATCTTTTCATATGCATTGATGTGATCCCTCATGACGACGAGGCACCGAAACATGTTGGATCTACGATGCATAAACATGTTTTTAAATATGTAACATTGTTGGTATTTCTTGTATTATTGTATCATTACACAGTAAAAATGTTTTAATATGCAATTGGTGATCTTTAGACACACTGAATTATGACCGTACTAGATGTGACCATGTTGTGATGGTGTGACATGATATTCACACACAAACATACACACACTCAAACCTGCCCTGGTGTGACTCAATGGAAACCTGTGTCTGTGAATCAGTCACAACCCAAGCAATGTCATAACAATGTAAACCTGGTAACACCTGAAACGAAGCTTGATTCATTCACTCACGGAGTAGGAAATCAAGCCCTGTCATAACCATGGCAATGAAGTGTGACTCAATCAACTGGTAACTCAATCAGAACCAAGTACATAATATAGGGTGGAGAGAGAGAAACCAACAAGATTCAACTAATCTGATCGTTTATTATCAAACTTCTATCCCAACATGTTTCGGGCATCATTATGCCCGTCATCAGAAGAACAAGTCTGCGTTCTACCGCATATGGTGTTCTGCACTGGTTGTGCTGACTGTGGTTGTGTGGAGCTGGGATGCGAGCTGTGTGCACTGTGTGAAAGTTACTGTTCTGTACTGTAGTCGAACAGTAACTTTCACACAGTGCACACAGCTCACGTCCCAGCTGCACACAACCACAGCCAGCGCAACCAGTGCAGAACACCATATGCGGTAGTACACAGTCTTTTTCTCCTGAAGTTGGGCATAATGATGCCCGAAACATGTTGGAATAGAAGTTTGATAATAAACATCAGATTAGTTGCATCTTGTTGGTTTCTCTCTCTCCACCCTACGTAAATGATGCACGGTCACAAGAGCCTAAATCAAGTACATAATGTTATTCTGTAGGGTTCTGGTGGTGGTATATGGTAATTAAACTCATTAGCTGTGTGGATTTTTTTCCATTGTCTCATATCTTAAAAATTAATGTTAAGAAAAGCGTCATTGGACGTACTGAATGCTTGGTCCTCGCTCTTCTTCGCATATCGCTGTATCTTCTCTCACTAGGCTGCTGATTGTGGCAATCTGTAGGCAATTCTCTTGTAGCCGCACCAGTTTTAGAAGTCTGTGTTGAGGAGGGTGGAGGAAATAGCCGTGTTGCCAGAATGGTTGATACTTAGTAGGCACCACACCTGCGGAACTGTTTTTAATGAAGCGCATTATGTATAGGGATATAATATATAATATATAATCAGATTTCCTACCGCAGAGATACTTTGGGCTTTTCACTAATTATACACTGTGGTAATGAAACCGTCAAAAGCACATGGTTGTAGTACGTAATTTTAAATATATTCCTTTAATGCATAAATACAGAACATACAGTAATGATGAAACTGTAATATCATACACCCTGTGAGGATGTTGTTGCTTTGATTATCAGCCTGGAGACTGCCGTATTTCAGTTACTCATTCTGTCAGATCGGTGCTGAAATAAAGCAGGCCACATTCTTCCCAGCTGGTACAATGTTATCTTCCTGTTTCTGTCCAGTAACATGTGTCACTGAGGAAATGTCTGCAAATATTCAACGAAGCAAAAAAGACTCCCTAAACGTTGTACATGTTCCATGTTCAGAAAGGTTTTTCTTCAGAGCTTTTTTTCCATTAATTGTAATTTTTAATATTTCCAATATTTCACCAGTTTTTTTTTTGCAATTCAGACTTCATTGAAAGGCCAAACTTCCCTTGCCATGATTCAGGTACAGTCATGCTACGCTTAACAATGAGGATACATTCTGAGAAACACATCGTGAGGCGATTTCGTCATCGTGCGTACAGCATAGAATGTACTTACGCAAACCTAGATAGTATGGCTTACTACACGGCTAGGCTATATGATATAGCCTATTGCTCCTAGGCTAAAAACCTGCACAGCATGTTACTGTACTGAATACTGTAGGCAATTGTAACACAATGGTATTATTATATTATATAATAATATTGTGATCTCATGGGACCACTGTCGTATGTGCGGTCCGTCCTTTTCCGAAACGTCGCTATGCGGCGCGTACCTGTAGTTAGTTGACAGTTCCATATCATGAAGGTTAATCCATGTGGGATTAGTGGTGGACAGAGTGGCAGTGGGGCAAGCATTTTGTGAGTACTGCAGTGTTCCCAAGCCATATTATTCTGCCAATGCTCTGTACACACACACACACACACATAACCTCTTGTGGTGCTACAATAGTTCCATTTTATTTTACTGCATCAAGGAGCCCTGCCCCAACACATCCCAAAAACCTGAAAGAATTCTGAACCCACACAGACATGTGCAAAGAACACAACAGCCGACTGTCCCGTAACTCTACGAGTAGCAGACAATGCTAACATACCGTTCGAATGGAATCGCTGTAAAATGAAACCCAAATATTTTGAACAATGTGACAAAGTACAAACATGCGCAAGTGACACTAGCAAATAAAAATTGCATGCACAAAGAAATTAGAAGCAAATTAAATTTTATGTTTTGCTGACCGTGCATCTCGATATAATCGTGTAAAGAAAAACCAACTTGATGCACAACTTTTTCTTAGCATATTACGTCAACCTCTACATGTTTCGGGCGTACCTAGGCCCATCATCAGGAGATACAACCATGTGTGTGTGCAACAATTGGTAATTATTATTCTTTTCAGATGATTCCAGTCCAACCAGGACAACAGACAGTCATCTAAAAAGAATAATAAGGACCAGTTGTATGCATATGGTTGTACCTCATGATGATGGGCCTAGATATGCCCAAAACATGTAGAGGTTGACAAAATATACTAAGAATAAGTTGTGCATCAAGTCAATTTTTATTTACACAAGCACATTAAACTCTGGGATTTCCTGCTAGTATTGGGTCCAAAATCTTTTGTCAGTCACTGTGTATGGGAAGACACACACAAATGACAAACCTGATGGGAAACCTGTGCTGTGCCAGAGAACATTCAGTTCAGTTTTTCTTGCAGTTTTTTTTTTACACAGTTAAACTGCACAGTTTAACTTAGGGTGTGTGGGGCACTTAACGTGACCTTTATGTAAATGAGATGGAGATTTTACATATCTGTTTTTCCTGACTAAATAAAAAGTGCCAGTATATGATCCTCCCCAACACTTAGATAGGATTCATTCACGTTGTGCTACAGTTTACTGACACGCAAATTTCCGTCACACACTACAGTTTTATTATTTTCAGTAATATATGCTACATGTTGCAGTCATATTTTCACCATTTTCAAGCATAAACACTTCAAATGCTGAGTTAAATCCCATCTGCCATCTGCTGGCATTATTAGGAGTTGACCATACTCTCCACGTTAGCGAGATAAGGGTTAATGTACAACATTCAATGCCTCAAAATGGTCAAAATATGACCAAAACATGTATCTTTTATTTCTGAATATAATAAAACTGCTGTGTCTGACAGAAAGTTGTGTTTTATGTCTGCACCCCCCAGTATATTAAATGTTCATCGAATTGTCACATTTCACGTGACCCTGTCTGTGCCTTGTATGTTACTGTTGATTCACAGATATTAGGTTTGACCTTGACAATGTCCGTGGGTGGGTCCGAGATCGCTGAGTGAAATTCGCGGAGAAGACGTATTACATCTCTTGTCACTTTCTGCTGGTCACCATTTGTTCAGTTTTTATAACGAACCTAAATTCAAATTTTTTGCACGAGTATCACACGACAGAAAATTCCTTCTCAAGTTATATTGTAAACTCACATACACAAACACAGCTGCACTTCAGCACAATTAAATTTTAATTGGTATAAATCTTAGTCTGCAAAACCACTGTCAAAGTCGAAATCACAGTCCTGAGTCACTAACAGTGGGTTTACTCAACAGTTTACATTTTAAAGGAAATCCAGGGATCATGTTGATTATGCAAGACATCTTATTAACCCATTCTGTGCTACACATCAGATGTCTTACATAATTTGTGTACTTTTTCAGATCCAGGTTTATTTCGTGTCTGAAAATACCAGTGAAAGAACTGTGTTCCACACTGTCTGGCTTTCAGCATTAGAAAAGATAAATGGTTTTTATTTTTCTCTGATAGTTATCCTTTGTCACTTCCTGCCACCATTCTGTTGCATGTGCAGGCAATCAGCTCGTCCATTCTAGACAGGCTGATTGGTAGCGATGGCCAGTTGTTGTCAGAAAAACATGGAAATGAACTATGGAAATAAAAATATTACATTTTTCAGGGGTGTCAGAATGTATACTCTAGTAAGTAGCACCATTCAGAGGAACCCTTTATATCACCGTGTCACTTGCTTTTTGTACAATACTCTCCATGTATAATGAGTTGGCAGAGAAATTTCAGGTTGTGTACAAGCAGCCGTAATGTCCGAACTGATGCTGTCCACTGCCGTCGCTGAACTAGCATCCTGACAAATTGGTATGGGGCCTTGACCCTGGTGTCAATTTAGCAACTGATCTGTCCCATGCAAACCTAATTGCATGTGCAAGGGACATTGGATATCAAAGGTGCACGATGCCCAGGTGCTAGGTCGCCCAAGCATCTAAATGTTGTATAGCAAATTTCAAGTGGCTCTTGGACTTTTGGAAATCTTGTGTACCCCTGCTGTATGCTGTTGTCACAGCTGATTCCTCCAAACTATTGTTACAGCCTACCAACTTACACAGTATCACATCCCAGAAGTGACTGCTGCACAAAACCTCCAATGTCACGTAATGATAAAGATTTGCTTATATAAAAGCTAGCATGGAAAGTGTTGAAAGGAACCAAAAGTTGCATTTGGTACTGTTGTTGCCCAAAAAAAACTTTGTGATGACTAGAATTTGTGATTCACATGTACAGACCATGTCACAGAAGGCTGGTTATGCTGTAACATAAATGGAAACCTTGTCAATATATTAAAATGCATGAAATAAAGATGTATTAAGTATTTACCAAGGTGCATTGCATAGAGATAAATTGTATAGTGTTTTTGTAATATTTTTACATATGTAAAAGAAACTGTCATATTAATTTCCTCTGTTTGAACCTGCTGAACATTGTGTAATTTGATTAAATAAAAGTAGGTGAGATTGATTGTTTGATTGATTTGCAATTGGGTTCGAGACTTTACGGTTCCAATGCACCTGGGCCTTAATTAACGGGTCCTTTGTGCCTCATATCAATTTATGGGAGCCCTGTTGCTTTGCTAAAGTTCCAGATGGCCCCATACTTCTACTCTTGATGTCCTCTGGCTCCAAGATGAAGGAGCCCAGATACACATGTCTGAGTGAAGCCAAAATTTCACACTCACACAGAATGTGGGCAGAGGTTACAACCTCTGCTGCACACCTCCTACACAGTGGACTGTCTGGCAGCCCCCAGTAGGTGAAGATGTCTCCTCAGGGTGTTATGTCCTGTGAGAAGGCCAGTAACAGCCCTTGATTGTGTCCTGTTAAAGGACAGAAACCTAGCTGTGGCACCCTGACAAGGTCCTGAAATTAGTTCTCGAGCCTGTCTGGGTGTCACCAAGACCTCGCCACCATATCCAATGCTGGTTAACCAACCAACATCTAATCCTTCTTTGTATATCCTGTCTAGAGACTCCCAAGGCTGACTCATGTCCAACAAACTTTAGAATAGAGCCGTCCTTTGCGAGCTCAAAGTTACTGAGGCATATAATATGAATGTAGGTATGTTCCAGCCATAAGCAATAATAATGCACTCAGTGATATGTGTTTTGGACACACGGACTGTTCTAAAGCCCAGTGTTCACTAAATGTACCACCAGTTTAACATTCACTGCACCACAGTCTGCCTCACTCACCATGAATCCCAAGACGCTCAAGCAGTGCCTGACATTTCTTCCTATCTTGTAATTCCACAAGTGCCCTAAACACCCTGCACAAACTGTTCCCATAACTGTACCATGTCCTAACAGCCCCCATTCCACTATGTCCTTCCCTTCCCGGTACCACACTCACTGTCTGTCTCAATGTGCCAAATAGTCCAACAGTTTGTGTTTGCGTTCACGTGCATCCTACAGAGCTACACAACAGTTAATGATGAAACTGGCCAGCAGTCAGCAGAATTGTGTTTTGGTTCTTTGCAGTGGCAAGGGATTATTTTCTGTACCAAGGCAACAATACAAGCTGTAGAGTGGAACTGGCCCCCCATTCAATGGAACAGGGAGACCTGCCAGGTGATTATGTGACCTTGATATGCATTTGACCACTTGTCTCCATTTAGTGCCTCCCGTAAGAACAATAGGAGTTTGTCTCCATTTAGTGCCTCCAGTAAGAACAATAGGAGACATACTGCCAATGCTCCATATTAATAAGTGGCTCACTGCAAACAACGTTATTATTACTTCTGTTTAATTAGATAAAAACTGTCGGAAGAGAACTTAGTTGTCTTCTTGGTCTTACACAACTGTGACTGCTGTTGGAGTGAATTTATAAATTGGGACAGTTGGATTGTTATCAGTTGTTATAATAATACAGAATTGGTTTTTAATTTGTAAGAATTTTAATTTATATTAGGCAATAAAATGGTTCATCGTTGTGCCATTCTGTGTGCGTCATGCACAGTAACCTGCAGTATCTGCATGGTGACCTTGACTGTCAACAAAATGACAAGTTAGATTGAAGACATACAATATGGTGGGAACAGCTTGACAGATAATGTGCTGCACAAGTCACATCGCCTTAAGCCTTTTATAACATTCTTAATTCCATTCTGTCAATAAGGTGGGATTAACCTTTAACTGTTCACTAAATATAATATTCTGTTCTTCCCCCCTCCTCCCCACAACATCATAAAATAACTCAAATAAATACCAGCACACCGCAGCTACAGCAAACAAACTGCATTTGGCCTCTGAAAGGATGGCGGACATCTGGAGTCTGGTTACAGTTTGTTGGAGATGGACCTTCAATGCAGTTCATCTTAACCAGCTGTTGTGGTTTTGCTACATTGGTTCATGCACTGTTGTATACATTGAAGCCAGAACTGAGCGGGATTTCAAAGTGAGTATTTATGTATATATATATATATCGATTTACAGATCATTTAACTGCACTGTAAGCACATCAGTCAATACAGCCTTAATAAACAGCAAACTAATGGAATGGAATGGATATTTACTTTCCCACATAATTCAGTTTATTCGCAATTCTGAATTATCTGTTTGCTACACAATATCACAATTATCAGTTTGTTACACAATAACATAATTATCTGTTTGCTACACAAAATCAAAATTATCTGTTCCTACACAATACCACAATTATCTGTTTGCTACACAATATCATAATTATCTATTTGCCACACAATATCACAATTATGTGCTCAATACCCAATATCACAATCACGTCTTTGCCACACAATATCGCTATTATCTGTTTGTTACACAATAATACAATTATCTGTTTGCTACACAATATCTCAATTATCTGTTTGTTAGACAATAACACAATTATCTGTTTGCTACACAATATCTTAATTATCTGTTCCCACACAATATCACAATTATCTGTTTGCTACACTATATCACAATTATCTGTTTGCCACACAATATCACAATTATCTGTTTGCCACATAATATCAAAATTATGTGTTTGCTACACAATTTCACAATTATCCGTTTCCAACACAATGTCACTATTATCTGTTTGCTATACAATGTCATAATTATCTGTTTGCCACACAATATTACAATTATCTCTTTGCTACACAATATCACAATTATCTGTTTGGCACACAATATCACAATTATCTGTTTGCCACACAACATCGCAATTATCTCTTTGCTACACAATATCACAATTATCTGTTTGCCACACAATATCACAATTATCTCTTCACCACACAATGTCACAATTATCACAATTATCTGTTTGCCACACTATATCACAATTATCTGTTTCCTACACTATATCACAATTATCTGATTGTACACAATATCACAATTATCTGTTTGCCACACTATATCACAATTATCTGTTTGCCACACATCACAATTATCTGTTTCCTACACAATATCACAATTATTTATTTGCTACACAATATCACAATTAGCTGTTTCCTACACAATATCACAATTATCTCTTTGCCACACAATATCACAATTATCTGTTTCCTACACAATATCACAATTATCTGTTCTCCACACAATATCAAAATTATCTGTTTCCTACACAATATCACAATTATCTGTTTGGTACACAATATCACTAAACAAACACAATATCGCCTACAGCACTCACTAAACAAACACAATATCGCCTACAGCACTCACTATACAAACACAATATACCAGCTCACTATATGGGGTGGTGTGTTTAGTGTATAGTGTACAGTGTATGGGTTACTGTGTATAGTGTATAGTGTACAGTATATGAGGTACTGTGTATAGTGTATAGTGTAATTTTATGTGGTAAACTGTATAGTGTAATGTGTACAGTATCTGGGACAGTGTGTATGGTGTATAGTGTACAGTATATTGGGTAGTGTGTTTAGTGTATAGTATACAGTGTATGGGGTACTGTATATAGTGTATGGTGTACAGTATATGGGGTAGTGTGTTTAGTGTATAGTGTACAGTGTATGGGATACTGTGTATAGTGTATAGTATACAGTATATGGGGTAGTGTGTGTAGTGTTTAGTGTACAGTATATGGGGTAGTGTGTGTAGTGTATTTTGTTTGATCCTTTTTTAAATTTTGTTTTATTACTTTTCCTCGGATGGGGCAGGGTAGCTCAGTCGGTATATCGACTGCCTACATGCTGGAGTGTCCGGGATCGAATACAGATGGGGACGAGATATTCCGCCAGTCCAGTCCGGCCTTTGGGCCCACCGAGCCTCCTTTAAAATAGGTACCGGAGCTTTCTCGGGTGTAAATTGCGGCCGGAGCGTGCTGCTGAACACTCACCCCCTTCAAGTGCTGTGCTCATGAAAGCGTAGAGTTGTACCTCTACCCAACTCTTGGGCCACACCGGACCTCTAACGGGATCACTTTAACTTTACATTTACTCTCCTTTCGGTAGTGTTCGAAGCAAAGCCAGATATATTGAAACCGTCTGTATGGACTGCAAGTATTTGAAACAACAGCTCGTTAGACATTCCCTCTCTCTTCCCAACAATAGCATTCCTAAACATTTTATCAGTTTTTATCAGCTCATACCTGTGTGTAGGCAGGAAACAAGATAAGAAATTTCCTGATCCGTCCTGACCCTGCCTAACAAAGACCATGATTTCCAATGGCGTAAATCGCAAATAACAAGGATACTAGTACCTCCCCCCGAAAGGCAAAAACCCAGTTTAATGTATAACAGAAAGTGACACAAAGCAGTCGTCACCTATCGTAACACATCATGATACAGAATGTGTTGGGAAGTTGTGAAGGTAACAGGTAACACGTAACAGGTACAGTTGTTACTGAGAGAGAGCATCGAGAGTGTAGCCGTTGGGAAGGTGTGAAGTTAACAAGTAACAGGTACAGTTGGTACTGAGAGTGAGCATCGAGAGATAGCCGTTGGGAAGGTGTGAAGTTAACAAGTAACAGGTACAGTTGGTACTGAGAGTGAGCATCGAGAGGGTAGCCGTTGGGAAGGTGTGAAGTTAACAAGTAACAGGTACAGTTGGTACTGAGAGCGAGCATCGAGAGGGTAGCCGTTGGGAAGGTGTGAAGTTAACAATTAACAGGTACAGTTGGTACTGAGAGCGAGCATCGAGAAGGTAAATGTTGGGAAGGTGTGAAGTTAACAAGTAACGGGTACAGTTGTTACTGAGAGCGAGCATCGAGAGGATAGCTGTTGGGAAGTTGTGAAGGTAACAAGTAACAATTACATTTGGTACTGAGAGC
>Ga0123354_10003928_pt1 | contig 20793 bp, 16 predicted proteins | sample TergutLab28metaG_2_FD_97872 | JGI IMG/M metagenome (GOLD analysis project Ga0123354, IMG submission 97872) | Labiotermes labralis P4 segment gut microbial communities from Petit-Saut dam, French Guiana - Lab288 P4 | ecosystem: Host-associated > Arthropoda: Insects > Digestive system > Gut ...
AGGACCTTACAAAAAAAACGAAAAACCTGCCCGGATAGGCGGCGTCTCCGCCAAGATTCGAAATGCGCACCTCCCCCCCTTTCCAAAAAAAAAAAAAAAAAACTTAGGGCATTACCAGAAGAGCAATACACTTATTCCAATTAGGCGAACGAAACCCCAACTTACTTGATCTCGTCCCTTATCTCCAACAACTACAAACATTGTTCGGTGTCCTAAAGTTACACCATTTTCAATTAAAACTCTTATACGATTATCTATTTTCTTCCTAACCATTGTCAAAACGCAATGAAACAACGTGTATTCTATTCTTCACGTCTAAATTCAATTCTTTCGATATCTCGCTGTAGAGGTCGCAGAACGTCGACCACAGGAACTGTCCATCCACAATTTCTTGCCTATGACTACAACCTCAGGTCACAGCCGTTTGTAACGTTATTCGAGGTAGGCCATGAAATTACTCGGAAACGATAGGGCAGGATTCGAACATGAATGGAATACTTTTCGAAATGAATATCCGTTGGAGTATCACAGCTGATTTGTAGTTTTTGGCGGTGATACCGTCATCATTATTTGACCGAAAGCATGTATAATCTTATATGGACCGTGCGTGTGATGTCGGTAGGGCCGTAACCGCCGCATTCAAATGAATGAACTACTAATTGCTGTTCACTTAACGCGCTGGGCGAGTGGAAATTTTGACGTTTGTGAAGCCTTGTTTTCACTTCGATTTTTTGAAAGCCGATATACTGAAATGGCCGGAGCGTGTAAGTTTTCTGCATAAACTGAACGTATGATGTACTGTCGGATAAACAAGAGGAAATGTGTAACATTTTTAATATTATTTCGCACGGTAGTTTCGGTATGAATGCCTGTGATGCGTTTCGTTTTGCATGTATGTGTATTACAAAACTATAATAAAAATACGGACACCTACCAAAAATGGAGACGGAGGAGAGACAAGAACCACCTCCACCCCAACCAGTTGTTAAACAAGAAGTTGATGAAACTCCAGTTGAGAACAGCGAACAGCATGTGGAGAGACCAGAAAACGAAGTGAGTGAAGATGCTGCTCCAAGTCCAACAACAGGCGATGAACCCCCAAGCAATCCTTGGAACTCTGTTAAGTGTATATTTTGCCAGCATACACTTGCTGCAGGGGACAGTCCAAAGCTTTTGGAGTGTCTGCACACAGCTTGTACCCCATGTGTTTCATCAAAATTGACTGAACAGAATCAACTAGATGGGGAAGTTGTTGGTGAGTGAAATCAGTATATGAGTAGTATTGTCTCCATGAATAAATTGCGTTTTTCCACCTTGCCAGTTTCAGTTAGCCCACAAGTGTTTTAAGTAAAAGATGTGGAAGCAGCTGTATAGTGAATTATAACATATCACCGCTATGCTCATAATATCTGGAACACTTATTTTATTCATGCAGTGCTGAAATGATGAAGATGTGTATGATTTCACAAGTCTCTATTGTACATAGAAACAAGTAGTGTGTAACAGTGAAACACTTACAGGAAGTGAGCTGTATAATTGAGGTGGTAGTAATGTATTTATTATAAATTAATTATTCTGTATTTCTTAGTACACATGTGTAGGTTAATTTAATGTCACACTGGCTGCATGAATATTGATTATGTCTATACATTTTACATTTTCTGTGCCCTGTTAAGTATGATAATTCTTCCTTTTTCTTGAGTACAGACATGTGGCATCATTTAGCTTAAGGCTTCCTACATGAGGATTGATTGCGTGTTCATTTTACATTTTCATTATTCTATGAAGAATGAATATACCTTTGTTTTGAGTATGACATACTATGTGTTCTATGATTTTATGTGTATGACATACTGTGTGTTCTATGATTTTATGTGTGCTTCTTTCAGTTTGCAAGTCCTGTAATGTGTGAACATACAAAAGGTCTCTGCTTTACCATGGTTTTGGAAGCATGTATTGTGTGTGTGTGTGTGTGTGAAAGAATTCTGGTAGTCTTCAGTCCTTTAAAATTCACACTTCGGAGAGATCGGATTAAGAAAGTGCAGAGCTGTCTGGTTGAAACTATGTCCAGGAGCACTGGAAACCACTGATCTTGATTTATTTGTTGACTGGACTTGTTTATTAGTATAAATAAGGAGTTCTTGTGTGAACTGCTCATATTTTTTCAGCTCAGTTTAATCTCCCTTTTCAGAACTTTTGTGTCACGTTGCCATGAGAAACTTTTTGCAGTTTAAATAAAGGAATAAAAAGGTCACCTATATTTTGATTCCATAGACTGTTATCAACACTTCCCACATTAATTAACAATAATAATATTGAAGGCTACATTTGTGTGGTGGTTTCTCCAGAGTAAATATGGAGTCGAGATTCAAGTCTTATGAGGTATGACCATTTGGATTCTTTGCCAACATTTTGGATAGTTTGCTGTGCCCATCTTCAGGGTAGTTCAAGAAGAAGGAGTCACATGGAAGAATGGGTACAGGCAGTGTTGAACCATGTGTTAAGACTTGAATAAATGGTGCATAAAATTTGGTCAGTCCCAGTATGTCTATTGTTTAAACATATATTTCTTATGGGCAAACCAATTTTTAAAGTCATGTGTGCAAAAGAGGCCTCCATCTTCAGGATAAAAGTCATTAAAGTGGGTAGGTTTTATTGGAGCAGTGTTTTCTAAGTTATGGAGAACCTTGAGGATTAGCAAGTCAGATCCAGTGATGGGAAAGAGCAGACAGGGCCTTGGGCCATCAGTAATGACCAGGGGCCCTGAAAAGTGGCCTTAGAAGGGGACCACAGGGTGGCAGTTTTGACCTGTTTTTGGCAAGGGCCTTCTTTTGTTTACTCATGGTATGAATGAGAGGCTTCCATGACATGTTCAAGGAGATACCAACTTTTGTGTTCATATTATTGGGATGAATTTTAAGATGCTATTGCTTTTTGGTTATATTCTCTTCTGATCAGTGTTACTGGTATAGTATGGCAGAATGTTTTATGTGGTTAATTAGACTGGATGTCCCTGTCAAAGAGGATCATCTGGTCTGTCCTTAGTAAACCTTCACACACTTGCAGGAGATACTGTACTTGTGCAGTGTCTTTAGGGCTTGACAGGTTTAAGGAAACTCAATACTTCACTTGGCGAGGTTCCAACTGCCCTTGCTTGGATAACACGTGGCTGATATGGTTGAGGATAGTACTCACACACAGTATAAATGCCAACAGTGTCGGATTCTCTGTATTTGATGTGACTCCTGCATGTGATTTAAGAACTTGAAGACGTCTGGTTGCTGTAGTCACTCTGTCTGAACATGCTGTGGTGTTGCAATTCCAAAGCCAATGAAGACTGTCCTGATCATAGAAGGTTTTGTCTCTGTGTGCCACAGTTGACAGCACAACCTTGGATGTCAGACTGTGATATGACCTGGCATTCATATAGAAGTTGGTATGGATGGGCTGTCTGTATACTTTATGGCCCAAGGATATGTCTGGTCTTCTATATGTGCAAGAAGGGCAAGTGGTTGAGTGGCTGTATTCATGATTTTGTGATTTGGTTTGGTGAATGCTGTTCTGGTGGTGTGGAAGTCCTTAAGTTATTCAGGTCTGTAATGCCAGACTAGAATTTTTTTGGTCGGTTTAATTGAAACAGCAGAAGGTATTGTGGGTTTCCCTGTTGATTACTCCACCATGAAAATGTAAGCTATTACAGGTAATGGCAGTGGACCCATGACCACTCTTTGAGTTTGTTTGTAACACAGGAATATCGGAACATCAGAACATGGAATAATCTTATATTTCTTCATCAGAATATTCATGCCCTCCCCCTTTTTTCTTTTTCTTTCTTCCCCCCCTCCCTTAAGGAAGGTTTGGTGTGAAATCTGAGGTTTTTAAAATGGACCATAATTTAAAGCTCCCATGTGCATTGAGTCTTTGTTCCAAAATTTGTGCCATGGCTCATGTTCAGGATTAATATTTTGTTGGGTCTGTAGTGGTTGCTGCTTGCCTTATATTTTAATCTAATGTTTCAGAAAACAACGTAGTCATATGCACAGTGTGTCGAGTTCACTGTCGTTCAAAGAACATAATTGAAAATCAGTTTCTTCTTGAAGCTGGTTGTGAGGCAGAGAGTGTACAGAATGAATCCAAAACAAGTGACTTGAAGTGTACAAGCTGTCAAGTCGAAAATGCACTTGCTACCAGTTGGTGTGTTGATTGTGCAGAGTACATTTGTGATGGTTGTGTTCAGGTAGGTTTTGTATGCACTTTATGATCAAGCAGATGTGGTCTATATACATATTTATACACAATAGTGAATTGTCTATTGAAATTTCATAGGGAATTAATGGAATTATAACACATGCATCACACTGAGCAGGTTGGCATGGTGGTGACATTCAGTACATGTACTTGTTTAAAATTATGGTGGGGACATTCAGTATCCTGAGGGCTTGTGGTTCGAGGGCCTGGAGAGTACCTTCATTGAACCACTAGCAGTTCCTTTCGATCCCTTTCCATTTCACCATTCATCTGTCACCCCGTCATTTGACACTGTGTAGACTTTGATAACGACAGCTTGTCAGAATCACCCATGAGCACATGCATACAGCATACAGAATACAGTGTTTCGCCCCTGAAGAAACACGAAGGATAAAGTTATAAGTTTTATTTATCCCCTGTAGATTTGGCTACTTTCTTTTTAATTATTTAAATAGTGCTCCATCTCTGCATTGTTACAACCTCCAGAGCACTGTGTGTTGTGGATTTTTGGCCATATCTTGCACAGAATTTGATGCATGAATTGAAAGGAATTGAGTTAATTTTGACATGTGTGCTGTTCCAAGTTTAGCAGCTATATCATGGTTCAAAAAACTGGTCTGTAAATAGGACTGTGTTGTGAAACCCTGTGCTTTGTGTTCTAAAAAAAAAATTGAGCCCTGGAAGCTTGGACTTAAACCTGCAAGAATTTGTAGATATTTGCCCAGTGTAGGCAAGATTTGGAAGCATTTGGTAAAAAGATTGTCTTTCTTATAACAGTTTTTTTTTTAAATCATCTTATGAAGCTTGAGACAACACACATTTATTCTATGTTCCTTTCATTACAATGCCATTAGGCCACTATTAGCACATTGACTACCATGCTTCCATACTGGGATTTTGGGATTTTACTTGCTGGTCCATACATTTTTCTTGAAAATTTAGTTTTGAACTTACTACATGAAGTGGAAATGGAACCAAACAAGCGAGAATTAACAGTCACCGCAGTTTGTACCTTTGAAGCTTTGACAAGCAACACCAAAAATTGTTTGAATGACATCTGTTGGAATAAATGGCATGTTCACCACACTGTATGAACTTCACCTTTGAATTGTGTGCAGTGTGTGTCATTGTATATTGTATTTTAGTTAACTGAGGTGGATATACTATGCAACAAAGCAGAGATACTGTAACTGCTCTGCATATATGGTAATTCTAGTCTTCAGAAATGTATAGTACATGTTGTGAATTTCTAAACATTTGGAACATTAGTTATAGGGCAATGCCATGTAGTGCAAATTTTCCTCATAATGTTTTGTACCTTATATACAGAACTGATGATTATGTGTTTGCAAGACAAAGACAAGATTGTAACAGGCTCTTTAAATATGCCAGACTTTTTATTTACGGATCTTAATTACAATTTGTTGATTTCTTGAGAATCTGAAGACTAAGTTGTGCCTAATTTTTGGAATTAAGTTGATGGTTTTCTCCTCTTTCCCATCTGACTAGTCCTTATGTTCACATCCGTACTGACAGAAAGTGAACTGTTAAGTAATTTAAGCCGCCTAAACCAGTTTTAAGCATGCTTGTTTACATATGAAAAGCACCTGTTACCTTTGTCATGTCCATCCATCTGTTTGTTGGTTTGTCTCCATTATCTTGGCTCCCACTTGGCAGATTTATGTGAAATTTGACAGTGGGGACTTGTATGAAAATATGTCAAGACATACCAATTTTGATTACAATTGGGTTACTTTACGTGAAGACCAAAGTATCTGACATTAAATCACTATGAAGTATGTTCTTTAAGTGAAATGGTATCAGGCTGTTAGAATAGTCAAGAAGGCAAATGCCCCATAGTGTTACATTATAAGTAGATAATCTGTCTTGTTCAAAATGTTTGTTCTTTACATAGGCTCATCAGAGGCTTAAAATTACAAAGGAACACACCATAAAACCAAAGGAGGAAGCAGAACAAGAAAGTCATGCATCAGCGAGTAATAGTGTGTCCAAAAATCTTTATTGTTCTGTTCATCGGCAGGTGAGCAAGTAATACATTTCTTACACTTTTTGTTAAGGAATGATGGCTGGTAAATTTTCATTCTTGGTAGTGTGTGTTCTTATTGTTGGTGTTTTGGCAGCCTTACACAGTGCCTGTTATAATCTATCCATCCCTGTCCATCTGTATGTATAAAGCAAATGAAGAGCTGCTGAACAAATTTATAAAATTTGATAATAGAGAGTTAAACTAAATTTGTTGAGACCTTTCAGTTTTGATTATAGTTGAACAGAAATGACAGACACTTCACATGGGGACCTATTGGCATGTTTGTTTTTGTCTTGAGCATAACTCCCTAAATATTTCTTTGAGAAAAAATGTATTGAACAGAAGATGTAGAGGAAGGTGAAACACACATTTTTTACCTAATACACTCTTCAGGTCTCACAGAGTCTGATATGATTAAACAACGATTGTTATATTATGTGTGCATTTCATAACTTGAGTGTTCAACAATAGTCTTTTGAAGTTATGCAAAGACCACAGAACAATGAGTGTGGTGTATGAATGCACATAAAGTTTACCAAAATTCCTTATTCTTGATTAGAATTAAATATCACATACTCACACCTAAATTTATAGGTCTGTGTGTATGTAAATTTATATACATTATCTGTAATTAGAATGTTGTTTTACATAAACACTTGAGTACTTTTTTGAGGTTATCCAATAAATACTTGGAACTTCTGTGTTGGTACATCATTTATAATTTCTCCATCCCAACATATCTGTTAAGTACATACTTTTTGCTTATACACTTCTGTTATGGTCTGCAGCAGGAAGCGGTCCTTTACAAGGAGCAGCCCATAATTTTTCTGCAACAAAGACTATTCTTAAATTATACCTGTCAGTTTTTAGTTTATTTTGTATTTTTAATTTATATTTGATAAAGAAGTTGCTCATATTTGCCTTTTCAAGAATGTGTATGATCACTTTTGGGTAAATGAAAGTAGTTTTGATGTTTATCTGATGTTTACTGGACCATGCATCATTGTGGTAGTTGAAGAATAAAAAACCAACTAGATGTCACTTGTTATATTTACTTTACTTCTTAGATATTCAACATGTTTCGGGCATTAATATGTCCATCTTCAGGAGTTTGCGACTGAAGCCGGCAGCCCCGATACCACCCTAGCCAAACCGCACCCTAACTCCAACACACAGCAGTCCAAGAACAATATAGCCAATGTGGTATTTCAACAACATGGTCGCAAACTCCTGAAGATGGACGTATTAATGCCCGAAACACGTTGAGTATCTAAGAAGTAAAGTAAATGTAACAAGTGACATCTAGTTGGTTTTTTATTCTTCAACGAAAGTAGTTTTGTTTGACGAATGAAAGTGGGTAGTTTTGTCAGATGCAGTTAATAACAAATGTAATTTTTTTGTTGTTTTTGGGTATTTCAGGAGAGTCTTTCCCTATTTTGCGAGACATGCGATAAGCTGACATGTCGGGATTGTCAGCTTACAGACCACCGTGACCATAAGTACAAATTTATCCATGAGATAGCAGAGGAAACCAAGAGTATGATAAGTGGGCTTTTATCTGAAGTCAGGTAATTACATTTTGCTAACTATGTAATTGTTGTATGAAAATATCATCTTGACCATGTTGCCAACAGTTATGTGAAAGAAGTGGGCATATAATTGATAGCATTGACTCGTTAACTGAGTTATAAGGTACTTGCTAAAAGGCAGAAGTTATGTAAATGATTTCCTGTCTGATACTGTGAAAGAAACAAAACCTAAATGAATAAATGCTTATTTTAATAATAGTTAAAAATAGAAATGTTGAAGGCTGTTTTAACCCTTTAAAGCCTATCATTTACCTAAAGCAATAATTCTGTAAGGGTAAAGCAGTCATAACACAACTATATTATCAGGTGTGTATAATTTATCAGCTACTTGTTTCGGCCATTGTTGCTGTGACCATCTTCAGGTTGGGTACAATTTTTATCAGAGAAGCTATATGGATGTGATATAATATAGAACAAATTATTATTACTGTAGGTAAGGGGGAACGAGATCTTGTTTTACACAAAGTTGGTGGGTGTGTTTGCAGATGGTAAAGAACTGAGCATATAACATGTCATATACAAACAGGATAACACATGTTACATGCTTGATTCTTTACCATCTGCAGACACGCCCACCGACTTTGTGTAAAACAAGATCTTGTTCCCCCTTACCAACACTAATAATTTGTTCTATATTATATCATAGCTATATAGCTTCTCTGATAAAAATTGTATCCAACCTGAAGATGGCCACAGCGGCAATGACCGAAGCATGTAGTTGTTGATAAATTATATAAACCTGATAATATACTGCTATAACCTTACAGAATTATTACCTTAGGTTCTAACAAACACAACGGGGATGACGCACCTTGAAGTTGCCTATCAGTTACTTTACTTGACACAAGTTTTAACCTTCAAAAATTCTACATGGTGCTTACATTGAGTTAATGTGTTTTATGTGGATCTGAGAACAAACAGCAACCTTTGCTTTATGCAAAATTAACAGTTCAGTTTTGTGCAATTGAGGTAGGGAGTGTTTTCTGCATAATACACACTGTATCCTTGTATAAAACAGACATGTATTGTCTTTAAAGGGTTAAATAAGATATATTAGTTTCTGAATATTTCAGCTAGGATTTCCTGTCATACAGCTCTTGGGGCAACCCCATCTTCTGTGATGTTGGCTGCTGGGAGTTCTGTATTGAGGGTCCAAGATCCCAAAATCTCTGTCTAGTGATGGCATTAAAAATGTTTGGCCCTTTACTTTGTTGGACCCATTACACCTTCACGATGTGATACAGGTTCTAGCTTTCTAGTATGTGTTCTCATTAGGTGGAAGAGACAGAGAAATGTTTTATTTAAGAGTGGTGTCAGTTGCTAAGACTATATTGTGCTGGTGGTATATGAATGAAATAAGAGCAGTGGTGGAATGTTTTTGACAGAAGGGAAAGTTGAAGTACTTGAGGCAGAAGGTGTCACTTGACACTTTCTCCACCACAAATTCCACATGGGCTGGCCTGGGATCAAACGTGACCTACTGGAGTTAGAGGCTAATTGCCTGAGCCACAGGCACAGCCTAGTTATCTATTCTTAACGAGACTGCAGTGATATAAAATCACTGTATGAATATCAAAATAAAATAATTTTCTTTTTTTTAGTTATAAACGTGTTCTTCTAACGAGTGCCATGAAGGTCATCGATGATCGACAGTCTCTGATTGTAGAAAAGAAAAAGGCGTTAGTGAAAGAAATCACAGCCATGGTTGTGAAGTAAGTATGAACAAACCTTCATATTAAAGTATGAGTATTTACCTCATATTTCTGGAAAGATTTCACCATTGTCTTTTTTCAAAGTCCATGCCACATCCTTTATCTGTAACACCCAGAAAATGTCTCAGCAAAACCAATGATACCATGTGTGATCACCCATCTTCTTGCTTGAAAATTGCCTAATTTTGTAAGTACAGAAAATCTGGTTCCTTGCCTCCACTTCTAGGTCAGACCATTTTGCAATATGCATACATAAAGGTGTTTATTCTTCTACAGTTTCTTTAACTCTTCCTCATTCCTTGCTCATCCGTGTATCCTTTTTTCTTTTTAAATCAAAATGTCTTTTGGCTGTCGTTTTACCATACTGTTTGCATACTTATCATGTTTAATTTGAAATGCACTGTATATGAATCAGCATCTGTTCACTTCACATTCTGAAAACAAGTTTGTTTTGAGTCAGCTCATTTGCCCTGTGTGCTACTGAACAGCTAGTGCGAGGAACACCACAGCTTTTTCTTGCCCTCAAAGGATGTCATGTGATAACCAAAGTTACCCTGTCAGTGAATGTGGGAGACTCAGTTGCTTTGAAGGTCATTTTGATGCACTGTTGGACTGTAAGATACAGTATATGTGGTGTAGCCCAGAAAAAAGTGTTTCTTATGGTCTGGAAAGTACAGTATATGGCATAAGAATGAGGTGGGAAGATGGTAGTGAAGGGAATCCTCAGTCAGGATAACCAGAATTTTGGTGTAGAATGTGGCACATTCATACTGCAGCTGTAAAGAATTACCAATACATAAGTCTTCAGTTGAAGATGTTAGAAAATCTGTCCTTGTTAGCACAGCATTGCGGCACAAGAAACTGAGAAGAAACGAATATTGCCTGTCAATAATATTACTTTCAGGCTGACAAATGCGATCAATACCCGAGGAAAGCAGCTGGTTCTCCAGCTCAATGAAGTTTGTGATGTCAAGCAGAGAACCCTGAAGGAGAAGAAGGTTGCTTTGGAGCAGCTGTCCAATCTCACTGATCACTGCATTGATTTTGTTAACAATGCACTGAACAAAGGCAGTGATATGGCTTTACTTTATAGCAAGAGGTAGGGTAGAGTAGTTATTTTATTCTTGGTTACTGGTTTATTTGTGCAGAAACTGTATAATGTATCTGGTCATATTTCTGAAATGTGCCGTCCCCGTTGTGTGTAGTAATTAATAGGTAGTCAATAACACAACAATGTATATCTAATTGATGTTTATTAGAAGATGATAAAAACTACATATTTCGGCCTGTATTGGCCACCATCAGGTTTTTCATCCAAAAGAATCCCCTTCCCCCCAACTGGCTCACTGCCCACATCACTAGGCTCTGCACCCAGGCTATATGCCACGTTTAGCTCCAAATCCTTGATGATGAGATCTCAACATCGACACATGGCTGCATGCTTTATATAAACACTCTTACAGCATAAAATTCTTTCGGATGAAAAACCCGATGATGGCCAATATGGACCGAAACATGTAGTTTTTATCGTCTTCTAATAAACATCAATTAGATATACAGTGTTGTGTTATTGACTGTAATTACCCTACCTATTAAGTATCTGGTCATATGTTGGGAATGGTGGTAGGTGAACCCATGATGATGAAATTGTATAGCGATAGGCTGTAGACGTATTACATGCTATTTGTGGAACATTCATGTGTTGTTGTGGTGTGCTGTAGTGACTGTCAACTTTTAGATTAGTAGAAAAATGGCTCATATTCAGTTTTGCATCACAGTGTCATGTTTGCCTCCTGAATGAATGGTTGAAAAAAAATATTTACACTAAGAATGATAATTTCAGGGACTAAAAATTATGAGTTCTTTGAACCCGCAAATCCTAATTGTTTAAATTCTGTATAATGACATTGACATATGCTTTTAACACATCCCTTGCCAGCTACCTGAATTGTGGTTCAGCCTGCGTCAGCCAGCCATTTTATCTTATATGTTTTCCAATTTTGAAAAAGGAAGTCCAAGAAACATTGATGTCTTAATGCTATCTGCTGGCAAGGCAATGTAACTACTTACTCCAAAGGATAAATGGACATGAAAGAATGTTGAAGGCCAGAGAGTATTAGTAACAGAAATCTCTTAGCCCAGTTTAAGGAGGTCAGAATATTTAATTGTGAGATATTTTGGTCCAGCAGAAATGTAATACATGATTGTTATTTACATCTAGGACTGTTACACATCACCTTCAGAGGATCAAGAGTAGAAGAGCTGATATCCCAAATCCTGAAATACCAGTCAGAATTTCAGTAGCTATGGACAAATTAAATGATCTCATTAAAGGTAATGTAGTATTGCATTTTATGCACTTAAGCATTCCAAACCTGTTTCACGGCTCGTGGTAAGATGCTGGCACAGCTTCTCACTATAGACCCAGATTCCATCACGTGGCAATCCACGTGAGGACAGTGATGGATGAAGTGACACTAGGTAGTTTTTCTCTTGCCAAGAACTTTAATTTTCTGTCTCCATCTTTCTACAAATGCTGTATTCCCATCTGTCACAATTTTTGAGGTATGTGTCACATCCAACAAACCAGCACAATATCATTATGTCAATCCTCATTTGTAGTTTCTTGTCTAACCTGGCATTTGGCTTACCTCAGAACAATGAAGTGTAGTTTAATTTGGTATTCCATAGTGTCATATCCATTGCAGCTCAGCTTTCTTCCTTCCTTTCTGTCCATTTTTGTCTCATCTGATTTATAGTTAACCTTTACAGTACGAGCGTCCTAGCCGTAGGACACCATTTAAATTATTTAAAGCCAACTGGCTTACAAGAGTCCTGCCGGCAGGACGGCCACAGCTTCAGCCATTGAAATATTTTGCTCTCGGTGCCATTGAATATTAAGGGAAACTTCACTCATTCTTAGCACCACTCTAGAAGTTTTTTTCCAGCTTCATTCTCCGACTGATTAACCCCTTGATTGAAAACCCCCAGTATCCATTTTTTATATGACGCTCTTTGTACCTACAGCCAGTAAGGATGTAGTGGCTTATTTTTCCTGCTTTCTTTATTTGGCTTGTGAATGACTAACTGTTTAGTCTGGAGAGTGTATCTATGCAGCACTTAGGTTACAGCGATAATATGGTAACAGGTTACAATAAGCAGAACTTTATCTGCCATCCTTTTCTTTGAAGGGCCCCATTAAGAGCTTGATAATATTGCGTTTCGTTTCTCAGACTTCGGGCTGAGTTTAGATCCAGTGTTGCCTAGAGAGCTTGTTTTTCTTCCAGTAATCATTTGACAGTTGGTGTGATTGGTGGCATAATGAGTCGACCAAGCAAGAGGCCAAGGTTGCTGCAGCCCTACAAAATATCTGAACTGATTGTCGACACTGATAGTGACGAAGCAAGAGTATCAAGCGACGTCAGTTCAGTTGAGGGAGGTTCTGAAAGTGTGCCAGGGTTGTCACAACCTCAACCTTACCACGAAACAGCCAATTGTCGCGAGTCCAGCAGTTCAATTTCGTCCAGTGCCTCTGACGAAGAGGATGCTGGTGAGAGAGGGCCAGGTGAACAGACTCAACAGCCAGTAACCTTATAATGGACACGCCCCTCTTGCCCTCAGATCAGTGTAGCACACACATATACAGGGGGCCCAAGAGGAAAGAAGGACAATGAAGCATCCCACATAAATGACGGCTACAGTCCACTTAGCGTTTTTCTTCTGTATTTTGCAGAAATTATCACTCTGCTGGTGGTGGAGACTAACCGCTACTACCAAGATTACATAGACAGACTTGACGATGGACCCTCTCCCGAACCTGACGTTACTGAAGCTGAAATGTTTGTGTTTCTGGCATTGACAATACAGATGGGACATGGCGTAAGAGACAAATTGACAGACTACTGGTCAACATTGGATCAGCTATACACACCTTTCTTTGGCACCATGATGAAATGGGACTGATACCTTCACATCCTTCATTACTTACATTTTACTGACAACAGGAATGAACCTGATAGGACAGACGAAAAATTTGACAGACTATGGAAGATACGAGACCTGTTTGAAATTCTGAATGCCACATTTTCCAAATTTTACAACCCTTCCGAAAATCTGGCTATTGACGAAGTTATTGTTTCCTTCAAGGGAAGGGTGATTTTCAAACAGTACATACCAAAAAAAAAAGCATTTCGGCATCAAAGTTTTCAAACTTTGTGACTCGACTGGATACACATATGACATGAAAGTATACTTGGGGAAGGACATACAACGCACGGCACAGCATGTGACAGCAACCCATGCGACAGTGACAGAACTGACGAAGATAGAAGGACGTGGGCACAAATTATACAAGGACAATTTCTTTTCTTCCCCTGAATTGTTTGATGATTTGGTGAAGAAAAAGATTTACAGTTGTGGCACTGTCAGGCCAAACAGGAAAGGCATGCCACAAGACCTAAGACCGAAGACAACAAAATTGAGAAGGGGAGACATTCGCGTACAGACCAGGGCTGACTTGACAGCAATACTGTGGCGGGACAAGAGAGACATATGCATGCTGACTAATATTCACAGTGCCCCAGCAGAAGGTAATTTCTGCAATGAAGGAGGAAAAGCCATAAAGCCACAAATTGTGATGGATTATAACCATCATATGAGCTATGTGGATAAGGGCGACAGAATGGCGGCCCGTTACTCCATCAGCCATCGCACATTCAAGTGGATGAAAAAATTGTTCTTTTATCAGCTAGACCTGGCCATTCTCAATAGCTACATTCTTCATTCCTCGTGTGGGGGTAGGAAAATGTCACCTAGAGATTTTCGATATAACCTAGTGAGGAATATGATGGCACATACTGGACCAGAATGGAGAATACCAAGGCCATTAGGTAGACCACCTAACGTTGAATCGCACGTTGCCAGGCTTGAAGTCTGTGGCAGCAAACATTGGCCTATCCCGTCTGAGATGCAGCCGAGGTGTCGCGTGTGTAAGGCCAGGGGTGTGACGCAAAGTATTCGTGAAGTGCCGTAGGTGTGAAGTGGGACTATGCATTAAAAAAACATGTTTTGAAGATTATCACACAAAGGGACAGTTCTAACAACATCAGGTGCGACCTCCTTAAGAAACCTGGGGACTCAAGCCAATATGTAAGTAAAAGAAACTGAAATTTTTGCGTATTCCATACAATTTGTTTGTCTGTTCACAAAGTAAAATTATTACTGCTTTCTTGAACACACATAGAAATGTCTCTGCCTCATTTCCCGAAAAATGCTGTTTAATCCATTATTCAATCTTTTTTGGTTCCCGGAATATTAACGTTTTTGTAAACCATGTGCTAAAATTTAAATGTCTAACGAAAAGAATGTCGTACGCGAAGGTGGACTGTAGCCATTTAAGTGCCGATGCGAAAAGGTTAATCATTTCCTAGGGGTCCAGTATCTTTAAAGTCATTGACATTTTATTAGAATTGCAGGAATGAGGCTTTGTTGTTGTTCATCTTTATTTACCTCAAATTTATGGTGTTGCATGCATATTTTTTTGCAGTAATTTATTATAGTTGGTAGTTTTTAATTTTTTAGTTCAGTTTACTTGTAGTTCAAGTAAAAATAGAAATGAAAGAGAACATTGTGTAAAGGATATAAAATAAAGTGTAGTATGGACATGAAGTAGAAAGAATGTGAGAATGTAGATGGCCAGAACAGTTAATTCACTGTTTGCCACCTGGAAGATGTGAGTGGGTGAGACTAAGGCTCTATTATTAAAATGAAATTTATAAAAGAGAGGGAAGACATAATTTCAAGGGTGGGGAAGGGAGGGCGACTGAAATGATAGTTTTGGAGAACAAGAATGGGGAACCTATGAAATTGGGAATGCCAGATGGGTACCATTTTGTCATAAAGGGTATGATTCTTAATTTTTCTGAAATAGCTGGCAAACTGCCCACTACAGTCTGGTGTCATTGTTGAACACCTACTGTGAAAGGAGGTTATATGTAATGTGCCAGTACTGTTTTAAATCCCAAGCTCCATGATGTCACGTCTTTTGTTTTAGACCTATGTGATAAGCAGCTGTTTGCTCGATGTTGTTATTTCCTTCATCAAAATGCAGTGTTTTTAAGTTACACATTGGAGCATTCACTTGTGAATGAATGAAGACATTGCTCCAACAGTAGACACAAGAAGGACCACTCAAAATGCTGATTGCTTACTGAAAAGTAATTGGATGAAATCTGTTTTTGAAAATCCTTCTAATGCCTTTCACAACAGACCAGGGTGTCACATTCACTTTGTTTGTGAAAAATAACTTTAACATGTGAATGTCAATTTTTATGAATCCTGTTTGAGTCATTTGTAATTTGTTGGGCTGTGAGTGTGTCGTTGCCACTAGATCACTGAGTGTCTGTGACTCAACCGGGCAGGAGTGTCAGACTCTTCCACTTGAATATCTGAGCAGTTTGCAGGAATCTTGTAATTACACTATTTTACAATTTATTACTGTCTTTTTGCAGTTTGATGGAAAATTCTTGAGTTTGTAGAAGGTTACAAAGGTCAGGGTCATATGAGAAGTGACACTTTGTTGTATGGTAATTTGTTTTACTTCAGAGTATCTTAGTGATGTGTAAACCTCAGATTAATCATTCCTGGAAGTTTTACTAATAAAGTGTTACTGTGTTTTACATTTGAGACATAATATTCTTGTCTTTTACATACACATTTTTATTTCATTTCAGTTGTGTCAGGTATTGGTGGTATTGTTGTTGATGGTCGTGTGTATACCTCTCCTGGTGCTGCGTTGGCCTCAGGCCACCCACCTCCACCATATCCTCATCAGCAGCAGCAACAGCAACAACAACCACAACAGCAGCAGCAACAACAGCAGCAACAACAGCAGCAACAACAACAGCAGCAGCAGCAGCAGCGCAGTTCTCACATGCTTCCTCATCATTCTGGTTCACAAGTCTCAAGCCTTGCCCCACAGCAGGCACAAGGAGCTTACCCCTTACAACAGAACAGGGTGTCACCACATCTGCAGCAACAGCCAAACAGCCGGGTTTCACCTCATCAGTCACAACAGCAGCATCAGTTGCTTCATCCTCCTGTGGGCTCCATGGCTGGTGTCCAGGTAGGCCGTAACCTGAATGTACTCAGGCATGGAACTTCAGGTTCCTTGATGCAGCAGCAGCAGCAACAGCAGCAGCCACCTCCACAGCAGGTGAGCTTGTAATAATATATGCTTGTTCTTCCTAAGATTTTCTTCATACAGTTTTGGTTGCAATTTGGGTGTGTAGAACACATGTAGAGATGCCAATGACAGCAAATCATTGGCATGCATGCCACAAGTGACATGCTAAATAAGTTGTTAATAAGGGAAAATTTTGTTTAAAAGATATATTCTATTAAAAAAAAAAAGTTGTTAACAAAATGTTAATTGACATGTGGATATGTAGTGGCAAGAATTAATTTAGTGTTTATGTATGGAGAGATTTGTCCTTTTAGTTCTGTTGCATAATCTTGACTGTCAGATGACTTTGAAAGGGTTTTCCATGTGCCATTCCATCATGCTTTTGCTAGTGTTATCATTGTAGCCTTCATATGCATGTGTGTGATTTCTTGCACTCCACAAATACTTTTTTTTTCTGTGTGAAGCCCAGTGCTTTATCTTATATCCATTTCATTGTGCTGTAAAGTACAACTAACATTCTGAACTCATGCAATCAAAAACCAGCAGTGAATGATGCAACAGTATAGGATTCATATACTGAAGTTGTAAAATACATGGCAAATATATTTATAGGTGATCTTGTTTGTTTATTTACTTTGTATGGTTTCTTTTGTTATCCAGTCAATAGCTCATACAATGTAGTATCAAAATTTTGTGTGTTTTGATGTAAATATAGTATTTACCCCACAGTAACACTTTCAGCAATTCAACTGACCATATAATTGTATTCACTTGTGGAATCTGAAGATGAATTCTCTCATTATTTAAGCTTATCTCTGAATTTTATCATGAACTAGTTCAAATTGTATTGGAAAATCAGCTTAATCTCAAGACAATGTGAAAAAATTTGTAATTGTTCTATATTTCTCTGTATTTTCTTTATGAGCTTATCTTGGAATGCATTTTGAATCTGTTACCAGACATTTGTAACAAGATATAAGGCATTCTGGTGGCATCTCTAAGCAGTAGATATATTTCAGCCATTGATAGGTTTTTATGAATGAGTTTTCTAATGTAGTTACAGTGATGCCACATCAATGATCTCATTGTTAAAATTTTTCAGTTTCATGCTCATTGCTATGTCAAAAAAATAAATAAATGAATAAAATAAATAAAAGACTTAATGGTGGTATCATTGCTGGTAACTTGTACAGTCTTATATGCAGTGAAGAATTGCTTAAAATGAAGTGTATTTACAATTTCTTTGCGCGTAATATACTCCTGTTTATGTTTGTTTTTGTGTGGGCGAATGTGTGTTCTACAAGGATGTGCTTTAAGCTTTATCTCCCTCAGTTGTAAGGTGACTATTTGGAATATTTTTCTTTAAACTCACAATACTGTCGAATAGTTCTTTGTTGTACTAGTGTCTTTGTACGTTGTCAATGGTATGCTGGAATTTATGATGTTCACCTATAGAATATGTTCATTTGACGTTCAGGTGAATTTGCATCATGATAAATTCTTGTAATAAAACCAACTAGATGCACTAATTTCTCAAATTTAGTTTTGAAATATAACTCTGCATGTTTCGGACAGTTCCGCTGTCCATCATCAGGAGTTTTTCACTGTACACACAGCAATGGTATATGTCATACACGTTTGCTGTCAGCAAACCTGTATGACATATACCATCGCTATGTGTGCAGTGAAAACCCCTGATGATGGACAGAGGAACTGTCCAAAACATGTAGAGTTTTATTCCAAAAATAAATTTGAGAAGTTAATGCATCTAGTTGGTTTCATTATAAGAATATGTTCATGTTTATGGGTTTAAATATAATATGCCCTATAATAAATGTTCAGTAGTATATTTTCCCAACAGTATTATTTTGATTTTTGGCCTTTGATAATTATACAACAAAATTCCACTGTTTCTTAGCAGTTGCGACTGGTGGTTTCTTATGATTTATCATGCCCACTTACCAGCATTTTCTCCAGCCTCCATTGGTATTTGAGTGTATGAAATAATAATAATAATAATAATACAGAGCACACCAACATTTGGTGAATTGAATTATGTTCTGGAAATTTTCAGAAAGTTGTAGGCATAATATGGTGATGGAGAATACAAAATGCTGTATTAGCTTCATACTTGGAAACACAGAAATGGCTTCTGCACATTCATTTCACACCACTTTCAGAATAACACTCGTTTATGTTATTAATGCAGTACAACTCCAGAATTCTCACTTTTTTCCCTCCAAGTTTTCAATTAACTATTTTGCATGATAAACATTCACTAATTCCGAAATGCTTCTTATATCACATTTCTGCTCTTGTGTGTGTGTGAGTGTGGGTGCTCCCATCTTCCTACTCTCTTATAATGCAGGTTCAACAATTAGCCATGCTACATCATCAACAGGTGACCTCTTCCACACACCCACAAACCATTGGAGCCGATGGAATGAATGCAAATCTCCGAGGACTTCTTTCTCACCACAACCCTCATGGCATGTACAGTGCTGCAAGTGGTCAAGTCATTCGTGTTAGTGTTGCTGGTCAACCCCAGCAGATGAGTAACATTGTGGCATACCGGTCCCCAACAGGTGTGCAGCAGTATCCTGTCAGCATAGCTCCACCTTCAATGTCCCGATACTCAAACTCTCATTCTAGCCAGCATCCAGCTCATCACCCAAACCAACACTCAGGATCTACACATCAACAACAGCAAATGTACCAAATATCACAGCAACAGCAGCAGCAGCAGCAGCAGCAGCAGGCAAGAATATCACCTCATGCTGTGATGTTCAACAACCCTGGTATGAGGCCTGTCCTGCATGCCAGGGTACAAAGCCCCCACAGTTCAAACCAGCAATCCCAATCATTGCCACCACCTATGCATCAAGGGGGAGGTGTACAGTGGCATATACCTCAGCAATCAGGTGGAATGGTAAATGGAACAGGACTACCACTTAACCATTCCTCACAGCATAATGTTTCATCTCGGCCATCACCTCAGACAGTTCCTCTAGATGAGTCCTTTAAGATAACTCTTAAACAAGTACCACAACAACAGACAGTGCAAAGAACAACATCAGCTGGTGTTCTTGCACCCAGTGTGATTGGGGATGCTGGAAACAGAATGCCTGGTGGTCACGTTACTTCATCTGTACCGAAGACTCCAAGTCCAAGCCAGGCAAGAGTTGAGGATCCCGAAAAGAGTCTTGATAAATTTTGTCAGGTATGTTGAAAACTGGAAAAAAGATTATTCTTGCCATTACTCTGTTGTATTTCTGTTTCTGCCTGTGTGACCTTTATTAATTGGTAAAAAATTGGTTTGTGGTACAGCATGTGCTAAATACACAATGAATTATGAGATATGAGGTTTACAGAATTGTGCACATTCATATTGTGGTCTTGTGGATTGCAACCCATGTACTCTGGTAGGTGGGTGCTACCATTGCAGAGGAGTTTACTGCCTTTATTTAGATAAAAGAGTTTCCAACCTGCAGCCTGCAGGCCTCACACAGCTACCTGCTTGTGTGAAGTGGCTCGTGGCCACATTTGTAAATTATTTACATTCTGTAAAACCTGCACAGTAATTTAGGTAGTTAGTTATGCCGATTTTTGTGATTTTTACACGTGCGACCAGTGAATCACCCCACGGCTGTTGTAAAATCAGCATTGACTATTTGTATGTGCAGTCTGTACCTTTCAACCTCTAACTCTTCATTTAGATAATATTTCTCAAGGAAGGACCAGCTTCATGAATGAACATGCTACACGCATAAACCTTCATGAACATGAAGATGACAAGAAGAGAAATGGGTTATGTAATGTAATAGCATCTTATGCAGCTTGTGCTTATCGTAAAGGAAATTGATGTACTGTTTATTGGTGGTAGGGGTAGTTGTACTAGATTTGTTGTATTGTGTACTAGGTTTTGATGTACTGAGTAATGGGTTGTATACTGGTTACTTGTGTACTGTGTGTTGGGTATTGTTGTAATATGTGTATTGATGTGTCTACTTTTGA
>Ga0123354_10003930_pt1 | contig 20787 bp, 16 predicted proteins | sample TergutLab28metaG_2_FD_97872 | JGI IMG/M metagenome (GOLD analysis project Ga0123354, IMG submission 97872) | Labiotermes labralis P4 segment gut microbial communities from Petit-Saut dam, French Guiana - Lab288 P4 | ecosystem: Host-associated > Arthropoda: Insects > Digestive system > Gut ...
ATTCATGACGTGCATATGCACAAAATTTGGTAAAGTGGCCGGAGCGCGAATCTGACCACAAAACATTATATAATGTGGAGAAAACGTGTGGGGCTATAATACTAAGCCTGTATATGACTGTGCAGGGCATTTAAATGGCCGCAGCGCACCCATTTGGTGCGTTCATAAGATACCGATTTAAAAGGATCGGGTGCGTTCGTCGGATAAAGGTTAAGTTAGGCCATTGCAACTTATGTCCACATTCTTTCATATTGATTAGACATTAATCCTACCATTTGATACAGTATAATACAATCTACTGATAGCATTGTTAGATAAAATACAAGTATGTAAATAACTAAATGAATAATAAATTACAGTTTTAATGATTTTAACACAGGAATTTCTTGACATGTTTGTTCATGGTGAAAGCTCTAGTGACTTATATTATCAGAATTCTTTGGATAATGTGGAATTAGATAAGCACATGCACATGTGAGTGGCGTATATTTGTGTTCTTGTTCATCTCCATGTCTTTTTCCATGTCCATCCATGAGCTGTAAAATCTTAATTCAGTAACAGGTTAAGTGTTAGGGTAGAACATTTTAGATGATATCAGATTCTCCCTATTGTGTTTGAAAAAGTTTTAGTGGGTGTATTACAGTGGGTGAGATTTGGGGATTTCATTGACTTTCTGTGATATTTTTGAGATTTGTGCTTAAGGTAATAATATTGTAATGTAAAGATGAGATAAACCATGTGTATTTGTGTATTTTTTGGAATACTGAATCATAATTTATTTTATAAAATTCTTTTAATATGTGTGTGTTTTGGTGAAATTAGTCGTGAAGTATGAAGTTGATTTTCATTCTTGAAATGCATACTTAACACTATGTGACTGCCTTTGTACCGGCTGTTAGAAGGTTCTGAGAAAGTATGCCTATGTATATATATATACAAAGTTTAAAGCCAATGTTGCAGGCCCAGAGAACCTCTTATTTTAAATAATAATAATACAGACTGCATGTTGAAAAAGAGAAGACGTGCCTACTGATCGATATAGCCATACTAGATGATTCAAACATTAACACAAAAGAAACTGAAAAACTAAGCCAGTTAAAAGACCTGGAGATTGAGGTCATCATGATGGGAAAGTGAGAACAGAAATTGTGCCAGTTTAATTGGAGCATTAGGAACAAATAAGAAGGGATTGGATAAGAACCTTCAGTTGCTCACAGGTCACCCATTGGCCATAGAGCTACAGTAGACCACACTAATGAGCACTGCAGACATAATTCATAAAGTGCTGGTGTAAATCGCTTTGATTTCTTCTTGAGATCTGGACTTACCTGAAGATCGCCACCTAATAAGTAATAGTAGAGGATAAATTTAAAACAGTAGTAGTAGTAGTAGTAGTAGTAGTAGTAGCAGCAGCAGCAGTCTGGTTCTTTGAAAATGTTTTGAACACTCAGAAACATGAACAAACCAATATTTGAAGTAGTAGTGTCACAATTGATGAATTGTCTGTTAAGACGGCACAACAGGAAGGTTTCGATCATGTCTTCTACCCTTTCCTGTTATTGTAAAATGTTTCAGTTCAATACATTTCTCTTGTGAACTCATACAATTTACCAATTTAAAATTCTTTCTTTTATTGCTTTCTTGCATTATTGAAGTAAATTGAAGAATGATACATATGGCAGTCAGTTCTAAAAACTAGCATAAGACGACGCTGCAGTGTGGGAGACAGTAACCATATACCATGACTTAGTTATTTCAAGGTGGACTCATTAAAATACAGTTTTGTGCTGCGGAACTGTGAATTGTATTGTAATTACATTGGAGCTTCCTTATTGAATTTATGCTATATATGCTAAAAAAAATATATGAATTCTTACCCAAAGACCATGGAAGTCTACTCTTGCAGAATGGCTGAGTGAACTGCACACCTTTGTTGCTTGTCTTCCACAAACTTGTGCCATAGCCCGTTAGTAACTGTGAATCCAGTTGTACTGACACCTGATATCGAAGCGTCATGTCATGCTGGACAAAAACAGATTTTACGTGTGTTCGCAAAATAGTGAAAAGCGACTATTAGCTTCATCATGTCTGTCCATCTGTCTGTCTGCATTGAACATCTCAGCTCCCACTGGACAGATTTTCATGAAAATTGATATTTGAGGATTTTCTTAAAATCTGTCAAGAAAATTCAAGTTTCATTGAAATTGTATGAGAATAAAGGGTACTTTACCTGACGCCAAGGTATATTTTGTATCATACATTGTTTATTTCTACTTAGAATTATAAGGTTTCAGACAAAAGTTGTATAGAAAATCAAAACACACATTTTTTTGTTCAGTACCTTTTTCTTTAGATCGTGCTGTTTATGAGATAATGTGAAAAAATATTTTAGAGTGGGAGCAGGTCACAGATGACAATATGGTGCATTGGCATTGCATGCTGGATACCTCAGGCTACAAATAAACATACTCGGGTTGTGTTGTACTCATTGCTTTTCCAGTGCAACGATGGTTGAACAGACATGCCTCAATTTTACGTTATACATGCACTGCTTGTTTTGTGTGAGTTTTTTTTTTTTTAAAGATGGTAGTGTACTGGCTTGTTACTGTGTTTAGTCAATCAGTCTTTTCACATCCATAGAGCCACTACATCCAGAGCTTGGTCCTGGGGCTGGAGGTGTTTTCCCGGCACATCACCGTGATGATGAAGTGAGTTCTACCTCCAGTGAAAAGTATGAGCGTGATGTGACAGTACTGAACCACTGTTTTGACGACATAGAAAAATTCATTGCGAGATTGCAACATGCAGCTGCTGCTTCAAGGGAGCTGGAACGCAGACTCAGGTTGGTTGTATTTGCAGGTGGCATTGTTTGTTTGTATGCACATTTGGATTTCATTCTCTGTGATTTTATTTGTGTATCCATTCATTATTGCTGTTGTGAATTGTTATTCATACTTTGTGGTGAATTAATTCAGTATTTCTGAGTTCAGTGATTTTAGTTCATATCAAGTCCTTTTAGTTTTCAGTTATCTGTAGCATGAATGTTGAACAGGGTATTGAGGTGTAGCTTTCATGACTCTTGTGGTTACCCAGCTGAAATGGTGCAAGAATGGTGTAGATCCTTTGAAGTATGGCATTCATACGAACAGTATTTAAAAATGCAGGTGCCTCATTAAGCACAATGCATTGCCACTGAGAAGCCCAATCAGTTCATGTTGTATGGGGAAGTAATGGCAGGTTATTGTGAAGAACACCTGCAACACATAACTGCACACAGTGGGCAAAGCATACACTTGTTTAATGTTCCAGCTGTTGGTATGTATAGCTACCATGGTGCTTAAGGATTAAGATATTTCCTGTGTACTCAGTTTTAGTCTTTAATAATTTTTAACATTTTTATGTTTTCCCACAGATAGATCTGTATTGGTGTAACTACTTTTAATTATCGGTGAGAATAAATTATTCATATAAGCATTGCATTTTTGTGATCTTTTTTCAAGGAGCCGGAAATCAAAGAAGAAGGATTTGGGAGATGGTATGCTGACTATGCGAGCAAAGCCACCTCCAGAGTTGGAATTTGTAGACATTTTCCAAAAGTTTAAGCTTTCGTTTATTTTACTGGTAAGCTGTGCTCATCAGTAAGTTACATTTTTAACTGTTTCCTTAACCCTTTGGCGCCGGAATTAAATCCCCACCCCTCCCGTCCACTTTAATAGCCGTTCAGCCATTTAAAGGGCTCACTGCACGACATATATATATGTTGTTCGGCGCCAAAGGGTGAAAAGGTCAGCATTATATTAATTTTGCATTTGCAATCAAGATACTTGTATAAATTTGAATTAATCAGTTTCCTGAAGGTAGACACCTGCAGAACTGTCACATTTTTCTACCACATGTAGTTTTAACCTTTAGGGTTACATTGATTATATATGGTGCAAATAAATGTGTCAGTATTTTTTAAATGCTTCCCATCACCAGTGTGAGGATGGGAACTTATGATGTTTGCTGTTTTACCATGAAGGTGGAGACGGCAAATGCGTTCACTGACCAACAAGACAGATGACACACATCAAAAGTAAGCTACAGGTCACACTGTATGAAACGTGTGTGGAGATGAGAGTAATTTTGTCATTGTGTGTTTGTGACAGATTGAACAGATGGCAGCTTTCAGAAGTTGCATAAGATTTTGAGGCAGAACACACAGGAAGGTTGAGAGATTCATTGCTTTATGAACTTTGATCCCTCAGAGGGGGAAAATCAATTTAAGTAGCTAATGTATTCAAAGGGCAGCGTATACATTTATCATAATGGGAAATTTTGGTATTAAATTATTGTGATATGTTCTTTGGGAAACCTTCTTAAGTGGTATTGTATTAAGTGGTTTTCACTGTATTTTCAGAGATGTTTTACACATTCTAGAAATAGTAGACCTTGTGATTGATATATCATTTGAATCTTTATAAATTTTATTGACAGGCCAAGCTGAAGGCTCATATTCATGACCCAAACGCACCAGAGTTGGTGCACTTCTTGTTTACACCTCTGGCACTTATTGTGGATGCATCACATGATACGCATTATGGCCCTAACCTGCCAGCAAGAGTGGTGTCACCCCTGCTTACCGCAGATGCTGTGAATTTGCTCATCAATTGTGTCACAAGCAAAGAAACAGAATTATGGCAGTCGCTGGGAGATGCTTGGCTTATTCCAAGGTATTGTTGATTCACTGTCTAATATAAAGTTATACATGTAATTAACAACATATGTGACTAAATAGTTTTTTGTGTACTTCATTTGTTAGTGAAGTGGGAGAATTACTGTTATGCTGTAGTGCATTCTGTGGTTGTATTTCTTAGACCGTTAATGTGGCTCTGAATTTATATGCTGTCTTCTTCAGTCCTTCTTTCTCTACACCTTTTGTGTCACTGCATTTCATTTTTATTAAAACTACATAATTTTGTTCACTGCAGTACAATTTATCTCAACTATTTAGAAATGCTGAACTTAATTTTCTCCCTTGCACACAGTGGCATGTTGGATTTAAGAAAAAAACATGTAAGACTGTTAATGCAGACTTTACTGTAGTCAGAATTGTGTAAGTCACTGGAACCAGTAGTTTTAAAAATTCTTCCTTTTATAATGGAAAAGAATAGAAAGATTTTCAGTGCATATGTGGTATGTCATAATGTCCATCCTGTCACAATTTTCCACATGCCAGAAACATGTGAGCTATAATCTGGCATTAAAGGCATAAGCAGGAGGACATAGTTTAATTTTTGTGACATTGCTTTTCCCTCCTTATTCATTTTCTTGTTATCTGGTTTCCTGCATAAGATGAATTATTTGAATCAGAAAATACTGAACTGGAGCTTAATAAGTGAGAAATACCATATTTATCCAAATGTAAGATGAGAATTTTTTTAATACCTCATGTGGGGTTACCTGATAGTTGTGCACAAAGTGAAACTTATTCTGTAAAAGTATCTCCTAACAGTTGAAGATTTTGTTGGCATATCTTGTATTTGGGGTAATAGGATATGTGCATTATACAAGGAATTCATGATTAGAAAAAAGAAGTTTTCACATGGACATCCATTTCTTAGTTATCATCATGATTAGTGACAGCAAAGGGCAGAGTGGAATTTGCTTCCACCTAAGTCAGTGTATTTTCCACATAGTGTGCCAGGGTTCCATTTGAAACACAGTGGAACCTACTTGATTTATATCTTATAAAACATGTGATTTTATATTTTGTGCCCCAGGCTAGGGACCCGGTGATGGATGTAATTGTGCAATTGAGGGTGTTTTACATGTTTTGATTGTAAATGTGTTTGTTCTGTTTTTATTCTCAGTAAATTTTAATTGGTTGTAGACAGAAATGTGTCAGGCAGATTGGTATATGAAATGTGGGGGACAGTTATTAGTTGCATTATTCAATTTTAATGGAGTTGCGAAGAATTGGGCAAGTTACATCACTAGAATATAGAGAGGGTGAGTGCGTACAGTAAAACTCTAATTATACTAGATCAGACAATAAATATTGTTACACATATTGATATGTTCCTTATAAATCAGTAATTATCTTGGTTCATTAAATTCTGAAGGATTAATTAAAAATATGAAATCCAAAGCAGAAGTTGAAAGGCCTTTAGGATGGGAAGTGAAGTTGTAAGGGGCAATTTATGTTTATGCAGATTTGGTAACATTGAGAAACATATGTAACCCATGAACCAGAATAGGAGCAAAGGCAGTGTTTTGATCATATCAGATAGTCTAGGAATTTGGAACACACTTGGCAACAAAAAGAATCAATATGGCTAGTTTTGGATGGTGTAAATTTGAACATTAAAATACACATGTAACACATTTTTAATAGGGACCAGTGGAACGGGTACGTTGCTCCATATCATCCAGTGTTTTTGGATGGCTGGTCACCAGAATATCCAGTGGCAGATGGTGCAGGTGTAAACCCAACTACCGCTGCTGTGACAGCAGAAGGTACTCGAACTCGGGGTGAAGATGTAAGTAGAAAATTTGATGTCTAGGATTTGAATAGTTGTCATAAACTGGGTGATTTGAATACTGCATTTTATTGTATTAGTCTGCCTGTGAAAGGGGGCATGTGTTTTAAAGATTTATTCTTAAATAAATGCAACCCAAGTCATATTTCACTTTAAAGATACTTTTCAGGCAAAATTAAAAGGAGCTTGTCAAGCTTCTCTGTGTAGTCATGTCTTATGTATGAATCTACTCCTGCTGTACTGATTATTTATTCATTCAAAAGTGAAACCATTTGATTTTGTTCCAAAAGCATATAATTGAATTTTGTAATTCAAAACCATGGAACACTGATCGTTTTGAGCTTTAAACTGATAAAACAAGAATGAGTACAAACACTACAGAAGGTCAGGAACAAAGATGGTATATAAATACCATGTAATATGTATTAGAGCACTGTGGAATGTACTTGAAAAGCAAAACGCCAGTTCATAAAATATGACATGACATTGATTGTGAGTATGGCTGTAACACTCAAGAAAGCATAACATAACATAATTTGTTACTGGCAGTAACAGTAATGAAAATATGACAGTGCATGGGTTGTGATAATGGCAGTACAGTGGAACCTTTCTCCATTATTTTGTGAAGGGGCAGTGGGAAAAAAACAATAAATGCAAGCACCGAGTTACGGGAAAGCGTCACATATAGCAGAAACGCAAGAAAAGAATGACAAAGGTGAAAATTTTACACTTTCCACCTAAGACTAATAAAATAGTTAAAAAAAATTACTTGAATACCTGTGTGCAAGTCACATTTTAGGTGCACTTTACAAAGAAATAGTGGTTTATATGTAGACCACATCAGTTTATCTGTGATATAATATCAAGGCCTGAACTCTTAGATTTGCAAGAAATTTGGTATAGGAATTATGTACAAAAATTTTGTTGAAGTTTGAGGTCTGTGCAGATCAGTGCAGTGACTCGTACTTTGCGTAGTGGTTTAAATGAAAATTTGCTCACATTTTGTACATTTTTCATCTGGTCGGATGAAACTTTGAACAGGAGATGTCCACAGAAATTTATTATGTGGGTGTGAGTTTCATGAAAACCTGTGCAGTGAAGGCCACACTATACTTATAGGCATAAATTAATTTATTTTCATTCTTCAATGTTTGTTGTCCAATTGTGGTAAATCCACTTACATTTCTTACATGACCAATTTGTGATGATATTTAGTAAGTATCATTATGGCTATAATGGTAACTTCTTATTTGGACAGGTTAGTGCTACTCTAAATTCCACAGACATCATGCTACCTTTGCTCTATTTCTCAGAAATGATCATTCCAGGAATGTGGTGGGCAGAGACCAAAAATTACAAAACAGTGGAGCTATTAAAATAACACTTCAGGGAACTGAGCATCCCATATAATTAAATGTTGTTCATACAGGTGATAATGAGGGACTGAAAGAAGTGAACGACAGTTGTGGAAAAATGATGTGTGGGTGAACTGTGGATAGAGGTTTTACTGTAACAGTAGCAAAAGTAAGACATCAGTGCTTCTGAAATTTTTTTGTGTCACCAAAAAGTGGTGAATTACTGAAACCTTCTACATACACCATCAAAATATCAACACATTCTTTTGGTAGTAGTTTATATTTATGTATTTTTAAGCTCTAGGTTATTATAATTGTAATTACACCTATTGATTGGTTCTGATACGTCTCAGTTTCATTTTATACTTCAGTTTACCATACCTTTGTATTTTACTTCCCTGAAGATGACCACACATTTGGCTGAAGCATGTAGGAGTTCATTGTGTATATAAACTAATTTTAATGTACTTATGTGTATTTGTTGGTACCATTATTGTATATACGTGAATAACGGGTGAATCATGTCACGATAACAGCTCATTTTTGGACTTGATTGTTAAAGAATTCAGTTTGGCATTGTTGTGCAAAGTGAAAAGTGGTGAAATTTTTATTGGTTAACATGGTGGGTACCATGGTGTTAGCATGTAGGATTGAAATAATTTTCTGTACAAGAATTTGGCATAGAAATGGGGAGTGTAAGTGTGGCAGTTAATTTATTTATTGAGGACATGGAAACTTTACCAACATTTACTGGTAGATTCATGTATCTGAATTATGGTTTGGACAATGAAATTCTGCAGTACATTATGTAACAAAATGTCAGATTAATCTAACAAGAAGTAGTTTGTTTTATAAACTGTAGCTTGCTGGGGAACTGTGACTTATTACTGTGTTTACCCGAATGCAAGAGGGCTCTAATCTCAGTTGACACCCTAAGAATAAAATGTCTGCTAAGAAAAAATATTTTACTATTAATTTCATACACTTAATACACAAAGTGTGTCAGATTCTATGAATCTTTACCAATCAGTGTCGCTATCACCATCTTCGTGGTCAGTGCAGTCATCTTCATCACAATCCTAATATTCCCATCCTCTTCACTGCTATTCCACAAAATATCACTGTCAGTATCATCCACTGCATTGAATATTTAGCATTTCTTAAAACCCTTCACAATCACTTCTTTTGAGAGGCACTGCCTTGCTGTTATGATCCGCATTTACTAAATACTACTTTTATATTTCTTGGTTTGTATACCCGCTTGAACATGTAAAGATTCACAATTTTTTCCACAGATGGTGTTAAGTATTTAAATACATGTGTTTTGGATTTCTGTGTTGTGTATGTGGTCTGATCAATCTGAGTTCATGGCTCTTTTTAGGGTTTTTAATGTGTGGATTGATCCGTGTTTTATTTTTGAGCCTTGTAGTTAATTTTTAATCTTTCAATAGCCATTTTCTTTTTACTACCCTCAGACCAGAACTGTTTCCTGGGACATATCTTAACAAGTTACTGCTTCTGTGGTGCCCATTACTTGAGAATAATTTAATCTAAGGGGCCCACCGGTTAGGTGCTGCTTTGCCTGAACACTGAAACAGAGCTGGCTTCCAAAACTTCATGGATCTTTACGAAATCAGATGAAGGACAAGGTCCTTCAAAAGAATACTGTGTCAGGCAACTTCCATTATGCTCTGTTCTCTGTTTTGGATTTCTTGACCTTTGAAGCTGGGACCAATAGGTTGTCCTGAAATGTGGGTATGGAATTACCATTCTACACTGTGTAATATCTCAGAAGAGCACAGTTCTCACATGATTTGGCAATCCAGGCCTTCATTTGGCTCTGCACTGTCCAGTTTAGAGGGATCTGGTTTGCTGCGGTCTGATTTCAGTGCTTCAAACGTGAATTGAACATGACCTCCCATGTTTAAGAGCCAAATTTAAGGGAAAAAATCTTTGTCTTGCATTCGAATAAATACATTACTTTACAGAATATATGAAACTTCATTACTTGGCATCTCACTAAATTTACTTTTGTTTCATAGTAGCTTGCAGTACAGTTTAAATAAATATTTTTTTGTAAAAGTGTAACTGACTTATTTTGTTGAAATTAGGTTTATTTTATTGCTTTTGCAGGCTACTTATAATTTGGTAATAACTAGAGGTAGAGCAATACGTTAACTGACTTTTTATTTGAAGTACTGTCATGGCAGTTTCACTATATTTCTCTGTTCTGGGTACAGACCTGGTGTAGGACGAATTACACTTAGGTTATGCTAAATTTCTGTATTTACACTGCTGCAATAAGACTGTCCTCTTGTCACACTATCCTTGAGATTTTCTCCAGATCCTTTCTTTATAATATTTCATGACATTAAGATCCTCCTATCTGTTTTCTTCAGAGCATCATTGTCTGTTTTTTCATCTTTGCCTTTAATTCATTAACTGACTGACTTAACATACTCATTCAGCATGATGACTCCCATTACGGCAGTGATTATTTCGATTATGAACGCCAGGAGGCATCTCCAACTGAGGCTAGACGCTATGGTTATGACAGTCGGAACTACGGAATACGACAGGATTATGGTCGTGAAGAGAGGTAGGCGTTTATTTCCTATTTATTGTTTAGTTAGGAATGGTAATATATAAATATATATATATAAATAAAGAATATAATGAATTTTTAAGTGAGAAACAGTGGTTTACATGATTTGCAGTCCATGGAATTATGACTGTGATGAAGAGAATAACTTTGCATTGATTTAAGGTAAACATATTTCCTTGACAAGTATGTCAAGAAGTTAGGGTTACAGCAGTCCTCTGGGATGCGATGATGTGGAATTTGATTGATAAGTACTGGCATTCAAGTGAACCTGCTGTTTTCATCTTCAGTTTGCAACAGTGTGAAGAAGTGGTTGTAACTCTGATGACAAATGATTATTGTTGGAAAGTCAGTTATATTTTATGGTATTTGTTCTTTACATTCTTTAATGGATGGATGATGAAGTGGATAGAAGACCAAAATTATTACGTCACCCTATTTTTTTTGGATGATATTGAATCTGTGTCGATGTTTGGTGAGTAGGTTTCACTTTCAAATTTTTTGCTTGCTTTTATCCTTATTCTTGTGCTTTTTGTGCAGAGATCATTCAGCAAGTCCTGGTGGTTCAGAGCGTGACTTGCCAGGAGGTCGTAGCGACATCTCAGCAGATTCAATTGAGCGCAATGGAAGTGGAGGTGCAGGAATGGAGGGACAGCAGAGGTTTGAACGTTCCCAGGCCCGATTCTTGGATGAACTGCAGTCACGAGGTGCAAAAATAGTACAAGTGACTTATCCTCGTACAGCCAATAATGAGAAGGAGCTTACAGTAATTCGAGGGGAATTCCTGGAGGTGAGTTACATTTATGGTTTGTTTTAGGAAAATAATATATTATGAGTGAGTGTTGTGAGGAATAATGCTGTGAAATAGAGGTTCCTCATTTGTTTCTTCACTGCAATGTTTAGGTTGTGGATGACAGCAGAAAGTGGTGGAAAGCCCGGAATTTCCGAGGTCAAGTGGGTCATGTTCCACATACAATAGTGACACCTTACCAAGGGGGTGATCCCAGTGATGTTTTCAGCAACCCTCTATATGCACCACCCCATGGCTATGGCCAAGTGAGTAGTTAAATGTAGCTGTATGGAGAGGTAGGGTGGCATTTAAAGAAGTTTGTGGAGTTTAACACAGACAGCGGAAGAAAAGTGTACATTTTGTTCTTGTTCTGGAAATGTTCAAGCGTGCACAAAATGTCCATATTTGTAAGCCTTGTTGCCTTCATCACTAACAGACAAACAGACATATTTTTGTGGTACTTTTACAGAGGGTTACTTAATTAAGTTGAGATTGTGAGAAATGGGTCTTACCATTAAGGTAGAACAAAGCGACAGATAACACCATAGGGGTTGTTGTATCAGCAGTGCTTTTTTAGATCAGTATTTGGCAGATGCTTGTTTCAGATATTGGCTGCATTATTGGCTAGCCTCTGAGGTTTTTTATAGACCAGGAGTGGTATACCCGTCTCCTTCATGGTGTGCAGTTTTTGCCAAGAGTTGGTTACAGATCTATGTGGTGCCTGAAATTTATGCTTCCAGCAGTCAATTTGCATGCTGATAAACTGAGTGAGATACTTGCGGCTTTGTATTTTTGCACATCTCTGCAAGTTTTGGCTGGTGTGTGGTTGGTTTGAGAATGGCACAGTCAGCAGCATTTTCCTCTGAAAGGGTGTTCTTTAAGTATGATTTGATATGTTTCACCATTCACATGAATATGTTGATCCACAAATTGACAGCACTACTAACTTCAATCTTATTATTGTCTGAAAACAATTTGGAAGTGATTTTCCATGTATTTAAAATTAGGCTGTCAGTACTTGTAATAAAGTTAATTATATATGTCAGCACTACCTTTATTTTATTAAAATTAAAATATTTAATAAAAAAGGTGGTGCTGACATATATATTAAATGTATTATATATATGTATATTCTAACACTTCATGATGCCTTCTTTCAAGTTTCAATACTTGTACTATGTTCTTTTTTTTTTTTTCAATATGCTCCAATATGTCTCTTTCTATATTCAGGTCACATTATATTTAGCTGTCACTATGCAAGTTTCTTGACAGTCTGCCATCTGCATCCCCCCAAGTCATCCATATCCAACCAAAAAAACTGTTGCAGTTCCAGGGCTTCATATTAAGTTTTGTTGGGATTTATCATGAATTGGAATGTTTGGCCAAGAGTTGAAAATCGTTTACATCTGCCTTGAAATTCTCATGTTGAAAGATAAGTTATATTTGAAATTTGTTGCATCCCACCATTTTCTCGAACAACTTTATTGTAACAGTCTCTGCTCTCTCTAAGCATTGTTTTGTTAAAAGAAATACTTCAGATATGCTTAAAAATTTCCAGTTTTCATTAACAGAACTTTAAAACATCTAGTATGTCTTTCATAGTCACTCTCTGACACTGAAGCTCTGTGTTGTTTACTGGTTAGCATTGAAATCAGTAGAGAACATTAAGTCTGTCACCCACTTCTAGTCTTAGAGCAGAGGGTAGTACTCCTTCTTGATACATCTTTCATGGATCATTCAGTCCAAGTTACTGAGAGTGTTGTAAAATAACCCACAAGAAGAAGCAAAAACAAAGAAGTGTTATTTTTTAGGATTCATCACGAGATGCTGGTGATGGGGCTCGTACTGCCCGATCTCCACCCATACCACCACCTGCACCTGCAGACTGGGTGAGAAAGGAACGGCTTGGTAAGAAAGGTGAATTCCGATATTTCTAATGAATTGTGCTTTGTATGTCTGTCACTTGCAGAGTCTTTCAATTCATGGTTCATTCATTTCGTGATATTCGTTTATAATTGATATGCTTGGGTGTGTGCAAACACTGTTTTCCAAGCCAAATCAAAAATGAAGTCTTTGTAGCACAGAGTATTATCTATATACTACTAATATTTACTTTAAGGGGCTGACTGGGTAGATTTTCCCTATGTATGGCAGTCTTCCTGGTAACAGTAGTAATTAAGATGAATTTTAATTATAAAATATTAATTCCATTTCCTTTATGCATGTCATTTTGCATAATTGTAAACTGCAACATTGCAAGGGATAAGTTGTGGGTTATCTTTGTTATTTTTAAGTATACATTTTCCAATTCACAATTTTGTCACAAATGTGGAGTTACTGTATGGTTTTAATTCCATTCACTTCAAGAGCAGTCAAGTACGAGTAATGAAAATGTAAGTAAAAGGCAAATCGTCCTAGAGATTTAGCAGTTTGAAATGTCGTCCTCCCATTACAAAGCAGAAGTTGTGTTCACTGCAGCTACACATTATATTAAAATACGTGATGTCTTATGACCAAATATGTTGTACACTGTGGTAATGTGTAATATTTTTGGAGACATCCAGTTCGAATGTCACTGGATACTTATTCTTTTTATGGATTTCTATCTTCCCTACTAGAAAATAAACTAGGGTGGCAAGATGACATGCTAAAGTAAGCTGTCACTGCTTCTTCCCGTGTATTTTCATACGTATTGTTGACATTCTTCATGATACTTGTCATTAAGTGCTGCATAACCTTGGGAGTTGACACGCGTATGTTAAATTTTGGTGACTGAACTGAATCAATGTACAGTGCAAAATGTAGGATGTTTGGTAATTTGTAGGCAGTAAATGACACCCCCCAACTTACATAAAAGTGGTATTGTTCAGGGATGAGGTAACAGGGGAGTGGAGTAGACTACATAGTGAGGAGCTTTTTAATCTGTGCTCTTCACCGCGTAATATTCTGGTGGTGAAATCAAGCAGAATGAGATCAGCTGGCCATGTGGTGTGAATGGGGGAGAGGAGAAATGCATTCAGTTTTTTGGTGGGGAGACCTGAGGGAAGGAGACCACTTGGAAACCTAGGCATAGGTGGGAGGATAATACTGAAATGGATCTTCAAGACATTGGATGGGGAGGCATGGACTAGATTGATCTGGTGCAGGATAGGGACAGGGAATTTTGTGACTAGCTGAGGACCTGCTAGCTTCTTGGGAAGGACTGTGTTCCATGGAGGATGTTGGTGGGCTAGTGAGTTAGTTGTATCTGTTTGGTGCTGCTCATTCTTTGTGATTGATATGAGCATTGTGTGATTGGTGTGTCCCATACTGCTGTGTAGTCGAGGTGTTGACATGTATGGTGACTAAGTGATAGCAGTATGATTAAACAAGCATAGTATGTCACTTCACATATGCTAAGCAGAATCAACCTGTGTATGAGATTTGGGGCCATTTTCATTTTACTGCGTGTGTGTTAGGTATCACTATGGATGAACTTGAAACTCTTATTTTTTTTTGGTTTGGAAACACCAGATGTTGCCCACACCTCTGCAGTGCAAGTAATACAAGTACAGGCAGACTTTTTTGTATTTAACATTTGTCTTCCGTGTCAGAACTTAAGGTTGTAAGACAATGAGGATGTGTCAGTCACTTTTGAAGCACTGTGTGATTTGTTCACTGTAGTAAATGTTACAGTTTTGTGCCAGTGCATTGTGGTTGTTTTTGTAGCTCCTTGTCCAGTGTTTGTTAAGTGTGAAGTTTTTCAATAAATGTTTTACAACTTTATGTTAACAAAAATTTATATAACATTACAGTCCATTTTGTTTCATACATTTCAACACTCTGCTTCAAAGTGGGAACACTGTAATGAATACAGTGTGTTCGTAAAGTTAGTACGTAGGGAGGTACAGAATACTTGCTCAATACACAACACAACCTATGGGAGTTATCTCATAAATTCAGATATATATGCTGTGTATTTTTACTGAATGGCAGTTTAATTTTCTTTATCAGAATTTTATCCATTGCTTTAATTTGAAGGTGAAGTGCACACTCTTGTAACATTATAAAAGAATGATAAGATTGGAATTTTAGAAAAGAGTGTTTAATGTCAATACAGTTCTTTCATGTAAGCCTTAACACATTTTCTGCCAGTCCCAGGCACTACTGGAGGAGCTGTTCCATTCAACTTAAAGCTGGGTGCAGAGATTTCCATTATTAACCATCTGTAGTCCTCAGCATTCTTTCCATAGTGTTTTGGACAAAACTGTGATGGCAGTCCATTCCCAGCTTATCAATGTGGAGCCCTGTGTTCAAGCCCTGTGCAGTCCATATGGGATTTTTTGTGGGAAAAGTGGCACCATGATAGGATTCTTTTTGAGTACTGTGGCTTTACCCTGTCAATTATTGCACCAGTGCTCCATGTTAATTTTCATATTCGTATTTGTATCTACTTTTGGTACTCTGTAGTTCAGATATGGGCAGTATCACTGGCACAAAGAAAACAGTGTGCTGATGGATGTCTGAACTAGTATTGCTTATTTGAAAGAGCACATAGATGTGTTTCCTTGTCAGAATGTGGCATGTAGGACTCATTATTTTTAATTTTGGCTAAATTTTTTGGTAATATTTCCGGCTGGTGGGGACTGAATTGCTCTTAGGTACATGGCAGGGAGTGTGTTAAGGACTGCTTTTTAAGAGGCCATGATTAATTTAGTTCAGATCTCTGATTTGATTTTGTATAATGTTTGTACTTGATATAACATTACTAAAAGGCCTTTAAAAGAAGAAAGAGAGTTATACAAGATTGATGATACTTGTTTGTATTTTTCAGCCCTTATTTGTGTGATCTTTACCATACCAACTTATCATGATTTTATATAAATTAATGTTATAATGAGAGGGGAATGAATACTTAAAAGGTAGGACTAGAGTATAATCTGTGTATGTTACGAAATTTGTTATGTGCTTACGAAATGACTGTTGTTTGTGCTATCAAGGAAGTTGCTTGTACATTTTATGTGTTTTCTTGCATGAATTGGAGCCATGTTGACTACAGGAATTTTATAAGGTAAAAATATTATCTGCATTTAAAAAACCTCTTGAACTCAAATATTGCAAGGATGTGAATGATTGTGTTTAGTTTGATAGGTCTGTTACCAGTTGAGGTGTTTCAGGTGAATATAATAGGTATATTGAATTCATATACTTTTGTCTCTTTGGAATGGTTGTCTTTGTCACGCTGTGAGAATTGCATGTTGTTTCTATGTGGGGATTTGTATGTGGTCATATATAATTTACATTCCAATTAAATGTAAAATAGGGATTGTAGCTTGGGATTGTGTTACATTTTCTAGCTTATGGTTGAAGTATTTATGGTGCTTAGAAGTGAAACAAATCTATTTTATATACTTTTATTGATTTATAAAGTAGTTTTTCTTGGTATATGATGAGGCTGTATTTTCAGAGAACACATATTATTAGCAGGCACAAAAAATTACTGTACATGTTTGGTTTCAAAGACTACCCTGATATAAAGTAGTAGCTACTAAAGTGTTATAGGCATCCTTGGTGTACAGTATATAAATACAGAGCATATTGTTAATCTCTGGTAATGCAAGGTCAGTCAGCAGGGTGTTGCATTGTTCTTTGTGCATACACTGCAACATGAGATATGCCAGTTGTGTTTTTTCTCACAGGTAGAGGTCATTGAATGTAAAAAATGTGTTGGTGAACAAAGAGCATTCATTTGCACCATTTGTGCACAGTATGCTCCATGGAAGAAATGTCATCAGAAGTCTTGTAAAAAAATATTTAACATCAGTGATGCCATGTAAAACCATACGTGCAATAGTGGAAAAAATGGAACAACAGGTTTATAGCAGACAAAAAGAAAATATGAAAATGTTTTAATCTGAGAAGAAATTGGACAATAATGGCACTGGGCTGGAAAACAAGTCCCAGAAAATCTTTATCCTGCTTAGTTGGGTGTTGAGTTTGGGGTTGCAAAGGCTTCAGTTTGCAGTACGGCAGCACTTCTTAAAAGTACATCCATATATAAGTAGAGTCATACAACAGCTCGTTGTTTGGGCAGGGAAGTAAGAGGCTAGTGTAGCAGGTGATTTGAAGAATCTGCCCTAACTTACTGATCCAAACTTCACATTTTTCTTGGATGGGGCTGGTTTGCATGCAATGAGAATGGAAACAGCAGTAATAACAGATGTTGGTGTTAAAAAAATCACCATGTAGTTCAGGTTTTTTTTATGACCCTAAAGTTAGAGTCTGTTGTGTTATGAGTGTGTGCAAAATGTAAGGCCCATGTTTTTTAAAGAACTGGTTTCATTGCATGGCTCCAAGAAGGTAATTTTGGCACCATTTTTCAACACAGTAACAGTAACATAGAGATACAGTTGCATTATCATATCTCACACAGCAAATTTCTGATTTGCTGCCCTAGAATGGTTTGAATGGTTGATAACTCACTTATTGTGGCCTTGTAGATCTCAAGATTTTAATCTGTGTGGTTATTTATATGTCGGGAATCCTGAAAGATGGAGTTTATGTGAACTACAAACATCTTTGAAAGAACTGTAAGACAATATTGTAAGAGAAATTGCCAATATTTCAAGAAAAGAGTGCTATTATGTGTTGAGGAGTACTTTGAGCAGGTAGAAAGCCTCTTAGAAGCTGGAGGTCAGCACTTAGCTTCTTCTTTGAAATAAGTTAAATTGAACTGTAAGGGAAATAGTGATTATAAACTCCCAGCAGAGGCAGACATTATGTCTGATAAAGCTCCCAAAATGGCTGCCTTGTGGAAAAGAGATTAAAGATATGTTCTGTGTAAAGGACAAAGCGTGGATGTGTTATTTCTGTGTGGAGGTGTGGCATATTGGTTGTGCATGGTACTCTTATAAATGCAGTAGTTTATAAACATCTTGTACCTTTGTTAATTAGATTGTTACTAACAGAATGCATGGAAGAATGTCATAGTACAGATGTTCGCAGTTTAATAGAGCTCTGGAATCAGCAGTCTATTTGTAGAGGAGTGTCCCATGCCATTCAGTTGTTAATCCTCTGTGTTGCGTACTGTGTGTGTGTGTGTGTGTGTGTTTTACAAAATTTAGTTCATTTATGTGTTTGGTAGCTGGGGATCTATACATGAGGTGTCAAATAGACTTTGCAGGTCACAATAAAAATATTTTTGATTTTGTTTTACCTTGAGCAGTAAAATTATTGCGTCCACAGCAGTATGCTTTCATAGCATGAAGCACTTGTTTTTATGTATAGTCCATCGTATTTCTAAGTGAGTCTTCATAAAAAATCATCTTTTTTATGCATATAATATAGTTGTGGGCTCCCAAGGGGATGGATTTCTTCAGTGATTGAGAACTGTTGGCATAAAAAGACTTTGCCCACTTGAGTTACTCATGTAACATTGATAGATATAGTAAAGAAGCTAATGGTGTCATGGAAAGAACACTCAAGCCTGCATACTATTTCAGACGAAAACATGGTTTTTTTTAAAAAATATACATTGTGTTTTAGGTGTATGTTAGTTTTGCTATAAGAGCATGAATTTCTGTAAAAATTTAACAGCAAAATTATGTAAACACATTAATCAAATTATTTTCTGTAACAGAATCAGCACTTCTGTGTTCATTTAACCTTTTATATCATTTGCTGATATTTGAAGTGCTTTGTCTGGAAAGGGATTGTGTAACTGGGTGGCATATAACAATGCTGGCTATAGAATCTAAGAAACCAGCTTGTTGAAACATCCTGGAATGTTAGATACCCAAGTGACCTGTAGATCTGATTATGAAGATGTGAAGTGTTGCACATATATCTAGGTAGTAGGTACTAAGGTAAGGTCTCCTTGTAACATGCCATTCAGGCACAGGTATGGCACAGGTACAGCACTCCTTATTCGTAGCCTGTGCTCTAGATGGTATTGGGTGGTCAGCATCATGCCTTGGCTGCTTCATCCCCAGGATAAGAACCCCAGTGCCCATTGTACAGGAGGCTGGGTAGGCACAAGGGCTAGTCTGGATGGTTGTGGAGAAGGGATAACCACTTGCTCACAGGGTTTCGAACCCCAAACAATCAGGCCCATAGCAAGTTGCTAGGTGGTTGAATTTAAATGTATGTGTGTCAGAAAAGTCAAAAGTTTTGTTTCCAGTAGATTTTAATGCACAGTTATGCCATATGCATGAGCTGTTTCCATGAGCTGTTTCCACCTCCTTTATTCATGAGTGAAGTCTGATACAGCGTATATTACTGGAATACACTGAACTTATATTTTAGACCATGGCTTGTGACAGTACAGTTCATTATTAACACCATCCATCATTGTACTCTGTGTATGCTGGGAACTGTGGTATGTTTTATATAAAAGTTCCCACAGCCCATAACTGTATTACATTTTGATCATATTTTCTTTGTATTTTGTGGAATATGGTTAGGCTACAGAAGCTGTGAGAGCTAGCTGAGTCAGGGTCTCAGCGTATTAAATTATGAAGGAATGAATGGTGCCATCTGCATGTTCTTTTCATGTGGGGAGGACTGTGGAAAAGTATGTAATTATCTTTGTGGTGTAAGTCTCACACAGTGGAGCTTTCAAATCATATGTGTCAAATATGCAAGCAATATTGCAAGAGTTTAATTAATTTAGAACTTCTTGTGGTGCATGTATTTTTATATGCACACATAACTGCAATTGAAATCATGCCCTGTTAATGAATTAGTTATATCACATGTTGTGGCTTTGGGTGAATGTCATGCTTGCTGCTTAAATTGGCTGGCTTTCTGTAATTTTCTTGCTTCCACTACGTGGTTGTCCACATTGTTTTGGTGCATGAATAGTTTAAACAGGTTAAAGGTAAAGTTATTCCCTCTCCATGCCATGAAGGCATAGAGGAGGAGTGAAGGCATAGTGCCGTTCATTATTAACCTTGGAACTAGATGGAGGTGAGTGGTCAACTTCACACCCAGCCTGCTTTAGTTCCCATGAAAGAATGCTCGTACCTATCGAGTAGGAGACTGAGTGGTCGCCAGAGTCAGTCTGGAAGTTTTGGAGGAAAAAATCTCTTGTCCCAACTGGGATTCAAACCACAGACTGCCAAACCCATTGCCTAGTCATTGTTCTGCATTTATTTTTGGTGGGAGCCATTTTCTTATATATTCTTTATGGAATGTATTTTTTTTAAGCATACAGAGAATGTTAGTAGTAATATTAATTATGATAATAGATGATGTGGAATTTTGGGTTTGGAACTTTCTGATCAGGTTACATGATTTTTCATCTGAAATTAATGTAATCTTTTTGGAATATTATTGTGCAAGTTCTTATTTCAGCAGTACTTCATCCAGTACAGTGACTGGCTGTGTCCTGGATGGCAGGTGCTGGGTTCAATTCCTGGCAGGGATCCCCACCCCCCCCCCCCCCCCCCCCACCACCTCCCCACCCCCCCCCCCCTCACCCCCAAAAAAAAAACCTCCCCCCCTCCTGTCTCAAGGGAAGAAAAAGAAAAAGAAAAAGAG
>Ga0123354_10003931_pt1 | contig 20786 bp, 19 predicted proteins | sample TergutLab28metaG_2_FD_97872 | JGI IMG/M metagenome (GOLD analysis project Ga0123354, IMG submission 97872) | Labiotermes labralis P4 segment gut microbial communities from Petit-Saut dam, French Guiana - Lab288 P4 | ecosystem: Host-associated > Arthropoda: Insects > Digestive system > Gut ...
CTTACTTACTTACTTACTTAATTACTTACTTACTTTCTTACTTACTTACTCCATGGAGCAGAGCCCTTCTTGAGAAGCTAACTGGTTTTCAGCTAGTCAAGAAATTCCCCACATTTTATGGAACCCAAAGATTCATTCCCACATTCAAAAGTGGTCACCACCTGTCCCTTTCCTGAGCCAGCCCAATTCAGTCCTCACCTCCACATCCCACTTCCTGAATATCCATCTTAATATTATCGTCCCATCTATGCCTGGGTCTCCCAAGTGGTCTCTTTCCCTCAGGTTTCCCAATTTCCCTCAGGTTTCAAATACACACAACAGATATAAACACATAAACAGAAAAAACTTTTGTCATTCTAACATGGTGGTATGGTGGCGAGATGTGCCATGGCATGTACATAGGACAAACCTACATATTGTAAAAGTAAACACAATTGATGGTATCAAAACTCTCAAATGTAAATGTACACCTCAGTAACATAACAATGGCATGGCCATGACAAAGTGCATGACCTTTTTCATCTTCAAAGGAACAAAGATGTTGTAGGTGATTCGATTAACCTTTCAAGGTCCCGTGACTTAAGTCAGCATCGAGTGCAACAGTGAGTGGCTCAACATCAACCAAAGTTGTCAAAAACATGCACTAGTATCAATGGTCTTGGAACTTAACCAGGACCCTTGGGGTGTACTGGCAATTTAAATTTTGGCCCTTAAGAAGTTAACAGGTCAAATAGTGAAAACGTCAAAAGGAATAAAATGATACAGCACACATATGTGAGGTGCCAAATAGTACAATCACTAAAACAAATGTTTTAACATTATCCCTGTGGGAGCAAAACATTATCAGTAGTATAAGAAAATAATAATCCTCATATTTTGAATGATGATGTTGAATGCATGCAACTTGCATTGCTGACACTCTACAGAGAAGCAATCAGTACAGCATTACAGACCATCTGTTCCTTGGCACATCATTCAAACAGAATATGAGGCATTTAAGACACTCATCTGCCAACTAATGGACACAAAAATGTAAATGGGGGAAAATAAAACAGGTGCTGCATAGTCCGTGATTAAAAGAAGCGAAGAAAGATTATATTTGCCACTTTATTTGGAACCATTTTTTGAACTCAGTAAGCAATAACCATAGTGTTCAATGAGAAATAAAATTTTACAGTTAGAATTTAAGTTCTAATGCAAAAAAATGCAACTTCACCTTTCAATGAACATTTCCCTTGGATTGAAACCATCATTCATCAACAAAGAGAACTAGTTAATTATGAAGCAGAGGGACTGATTGGCTTATGAATGAGTTAGGTTCCACAGGCTGTTCATAAGCCCAACTTTGAACCTGCCAAAATCCCATAAGATGGACAACAGTCACACAATTCATCCCACAAATATGTGCAATGTTTAAAATGTTTCACCTCTGTCAAATGACTTCATACTGCCTACTCTTCTTACTACCATCCTCAATATGTCCCCAAGGCAACTGGACATACAGACAGGGCTGTACACTTCAAATTTCAAAAGTCTGAAGTCTATAAGCAGGACTGTCTGTATTCTGATCCCTCACAAATTGATGGCACATAATTGTTGATGGGGATGGAATATGAACATTATTTATCAGTAGGAGTGCCATGTATGAGTGGAATAGGTCATTTAGAAGGTTCCTTTGACAAAATGAAAATATGACTGTAAAACCAGTAACAATTTCCCGACAAAACAGGTAACATATGCACAGGTGTAACATTCATGCACATTCGCATAACCACTGTTGCCACGGAGCAGCAATTAGTATCACATATTCTGAGTGTGTGTGTTTGTAGCCTTAGTTACACAACATGCAAATTGCATGTGCCTTAATACATTGTCATCTGTGGCCTGTCTGGCTGTACAATATTATTCCACATTTATCTCACAAACAGCATGATTTTTGGGAAAAGAGTTATTGAACATAAGATTTGTGTTTTTATTTCCTCAACAAATTTTGTCTCAAATGTTTCTCGTTCTAAGAATAATTCTGCCAGATACTAACATTACACATCTCTTCATGTCAAGTACCCATTATTCTCAGCAGATTTTAATAAAACTTGAATTTTTAGGCATGTCTGCAAAATTTCAAAAAGTGACTATTAGCTTCATCATGTCTGTCTGTCCACATGGAGCAACTTGACTCCCACTGGATGATTTCCTATTGACATTTGATACTTGAATATGTTTCAAAAATCTGTCGAGAATATTCAAATTCAAGTTTCATTAACAGCGGACAAGAATATCAGGTACTCTACATGAAGATCAATGACATTTTTTACCATATTTTGCTCATTTCTTATCTGAATAAGAAATGTTTCAGACAAAAGTCACAGAGAACATCAAAACACACACTTTATGCTCAGTAACTTTTTTGTTTTTTGAAAATTATGCAGTATTGTATAAACTTACAAGCCAAAGATGGCAATACAATGTGGCACATGCACATTACATGCTGGATAACTAAGGCTACAAACACACACTCAGAATATGTAACACTTACTGCCTTTCTACTGCAACAATGGTTGCATGAATTCACTCAATATTACATTATATTCACAATGCCTACCGTATCTTGGCATATTGAAAAATACTCAAATATCAGTTTTTATGAAAATCTGCCTAGTGAAAGCCAAGTTGTTATATGTGGATGGACGGACAGACAGACAGACCACAATGAAGCTAATAGTCAATTTTTGCAATTTAGTGAACATGCCTAAAAGGATATTTACACCTGGAACACACTATACAGACAGCAGCAAATATATTGCATATCTTCCTGATACAGTAATTAAATCATACACACAGCCAGTGCCTAGAATTGCCACAAATGTACAAACCCTCATGAGAACAACATCAGCTGCTTCAACTGCCACATCAGTGCCTGAAGCAATAGCAATTCCAACATCTGATTGGGCAAGAGCTGGCGAATCATTAACTCCATCACCGACCATGGCGACCCTGTAGCCCTGCTTTTGGAGTTGCTGAATCTTGGCTACTTTATGTGAGGGAAGTACTTCTGCAAACACCCTGCCAATGCCAACCTGACAGAAAAAGGCAGTCTTTCAGTAAACGGGCTGAAAATTCTAGAAACTTCAACTGGCAGATGTGGTATCCTGTTTGCTATTTCATACAGCTCTGTAAGACCAGTACACATTACTAGCATCTGTTGCACCGATTCCTGGCCCAGTAGATATATTACTCTATCACAGTTGTTATTCTTTTTTTTAACTTTTGCAATGAACTTACTGTAAAAATCGGCACAGTGAAAGCCACACTTCACTTAGGGACATAAATGAACATCTAAACATAGTCTCCACATTTGTTGTCCAATATGGGTGAGAGTCAGTAAAAAAGATCTACACATAATGTTGTTGGGCACTTTGTAAGTTTAATGTACATTGGTGCAGGGAAGGCCATACTTTTCTTACGGGTGCAAATGAAATGAAATTTGTGTGTGTACCAGGTCACAGTGTACACTGTTCCTTAAAATTCTTGTGACAATCATTACAAGCTCTTTGTGTTGCACATGCACCTCATATTTTCTAAGGACATCCAGGTGCATGATAAGGTTATTTTAACAAGTACACTAAATTAACGCTAAATGAACACTGCACACCTGTCGTGCTATGGAAGCTGCAGTCTTTCTGTTGTCTCCTGTCAGCAGGATAACTTCAAGACCCATTCTCTTGAGTGTGTACACAGACAGATGTGCCTCTGGTTTCACCAAGTCTGCTACACTAACCATTGCAACCAACACACCTGTAAACATTGGATAAATTGCTACTAATGCAGTACAATTTGAATGACAACAGGCAATGTGTCCCTCTGCAAAGACAGACAACAAGTGTGCCATGCAGCTGTTAGCACTGCATTGTATTTGTAAGTTTTCGTTTTGACCGTGTTCCAAAGATCTGGTACAGACAATTTTATTACCACTCAACTCCAACAGCCCAATGCCAAAATAATGTCTTTTCCACAACTGGCTGAAGGTTCATGTAGTAACACATGATTTTTATGTACCACTAGCCACATGCACACTTGCATCCCATTTCTTTTTAACCTTAATCCAAATTACCCAAAGTTATATACCTGAAATCCAATTTTAATATTATTCTTTGATATTCATCTTTGTCTTCTAAGTTGATCCCCCTCAACAGCCTTATGAATCAACATATTTTTTATAAAGGGACATGTCCAATGGATTGCAACCTCCTTCATTAAAATACTTTAATTGTGTTAGTGAAAGTGTATAAATCATGAAGCACCTCACTAGCATCCTCCATCTGTCACTCAATTTACCTCACGTAGGTCTAAATACTTTAAGTATCCGGAATTCAAATCACATACTGGTAATAAGTAAAACATGCAAATCCATGCCATTACCATTTATGGCACAGATTACAGCTGTACGACCCAGCTCCTCCTCGTCAACCATCCTTCCATCGACTTCATGTGGCACATTCACTGCATTGCGTTGCATCCACTCTCGGTTCCCAATTAACACATCATACTGCTCCGTGTCAGCAGGGTGTCTAGTGTCAATGTTGAGCAACTGCTGCAGTTCAATCACCTGCTTCTCCTGGGATCCAAGCAGACTCTGGACAACATCAACTTCAACTCCATTTACATTGAAGTTCCCAAAGCTACTGTTCCTGCATGACATACACAGAATGAAATCAATTAAATGTCAAACAATATTAATGCAATATGGTTTAATTAAAAAAACAAATAATTATAATACCTGCAACATTTTAGGGTCTCTCACCTGTGCTGCTGAGGGTTCAAGTCTTCTGGTATGTGACAATGTGTCATTGGGTTCAGGGACTGCATGGAACTTTAAGAAGCATGTGCTATTATCCTTTACAAGTTGGGAACAACTCACCTAGTGACACAGCATGACATCCTAGAAGGCTTGAATCCTACATTTAAAAAAACCTATTTTTACTGCAACAGGAAGTTTGGATAGCTCAGTCAGTATAGTGATAATGCTATGGACTGGATGATTGAGCAATCATGGTCAGTTTCCGGTAGGGAAAAGAGGTTTCTCTTGTCACCAAAACATCCAGTCCAGCTCTGTGGCCCACCCAGCTTCCTCTTCAATGGGTACTAGGGGTACAATGGCTGGGTCATGCTACTGACCTCTCACCCCAATCTATGGCCAACATTAAGAATGTGTGACGCTATGCTGACTTCAACAGTTTGCTTCATTCCTGTTAGTGCAGGAGGGTGAATATGCCAGCTAGTAAGACGGGAAGCACAAAACACACATCCATCTTCTACAGTTTTCTCTCAGTTTAAAGAACAATGTCTTATTAATGAGAGTAACAGTGTTTGATCCTGCTCCCAGGGACTCTGTAATTAATAAGTGCATACATGCAATTTCTGTGGGCAGTTTCACTTGCTTTATCAACTGTCCTTGCAGATTGATACTGGGCAGCAATATCACATTGCGATATATACTGTACTCCTAACAGAATACATGTTTTTGAAAAAGGCATAATGTTGCCTAGCCATATGGTCCTGAGTGAAAGTGGCCTAACTGTGCTGAACACACCTGTGTGCACTGTTAGAAAGCCCAGGTATCACAATATATGCAACTATCTGTACCTCCACTCCACCATATGACTCTGTGACATGCAGACACACTTTACTCTTACTTAATTCATTTTCAATGTCAAGACAGATTCAGATCAAAATATTTTCACTATATATTAAACAAGAGTGGGGTACATACATCTTCTAAATGCATTCTTTGCTATTTTATAAGTATCACACCTAGTTCTGCGGTTATACTAACATGTGGAGCAATACCCAAATTTTATCTTTACACTAGCCTCTTCAACATCTGTCAATATTTTCAATCACAACCAACAGCAACAGGGATTTGTCATATAAAAAAGTTTGCTAGCCTTCATGTTGGTGTAAGGCATAAGAATATCTACTGTTACAAGTTGTGGTCACATTACAGACACCACAGGATGGTGTCAGAAATTACTCTTTCTCATACTTTTAAATATTCAACATATTGAATTATTTTTGTTAAACAAAAGCTGTAGATTTCAATGACACACAAGGTGCATGTAATGTGCTAATTTTTTGTATGGTAGCCATCTGATGGGAAAATGTATACAGTAGTGGCAGTCTTGGACAAATACAGGAAAAAATTACATTTGGCTTGGAAAATTGTCTTAAAACACCAATACTAGATTTAATCAAAAACAGTCAACTAGTTTCAGAGAAACAACATGCAGACAGAACACAACCTGCTCTATTATTAAGTTTTTACTTCAAACTGTGAGCAAGCAACACATTAATATTTGTGACTCTCAACAAAATGCATTTAACAACAATAATCTCACTCACTCACTCGTTGCCAAACTAAAATAACTACATGATACAGGGCAACTTCAGTAACCAATCATTATTCACATGGTTCAAAAACTTCCTGCTGTGGAACCCAAATACTTATTGTTGTGATCACAAAAGTGTGAAGAATATCAATCTGAACCACAGCCAATACCACGTAACTATGACTAATTGTTACATAAAACCTAAAAATTGAACCTTCTGTGTTATATTTACAATCATTTATAAACGTTAACATCAGGACCTTTGGAGATTTTATATTGGCCAATTATTCTTACTGTTATCATCACCATCACCATCATCATTGTCCAGTGCTGTCACTGTCATTGTCACAACCACCTCCACCACTATCATCATGTTTTATGGAATATCCTTTCAGTAATGACAAGTTAAAAAACAAGACAAAATTTACACATTTCAATGTATACAATTTTGTCACAAATTTCTTCATAACAATCACTGACTTTTGAGAAAGTATTAGTTAATGGCCAAAATGTGCTCAACCCCTAGTGTACCAAAAAGAAATCCTGCTTTTGGCTTCAGATATGGTCCTAGAAGCACCTCATGAGCCTGGGTCAGTGACAGTCCCAGACACTCTTCCCCTTTTAGCCAAGCAAATATCTCACCACAGCCAGATAGTGGGTTGCTAGGTTTAATGACAATAGATGATGACATAATTTATTGATTTATTGGTCATTTACTTAAAAATGCTGTTAGTAACTCAGGCCATGCACTGAATGAATAACAAACTACAAAGGACGTAGAAGGTAAGGTTGCTGCCTAACATCAGGCACTACCCTGACATTTTCCTGGAAAGACTGAGGAAAACAGCAAAACCCTCAGTCAGGACAGTTGGGGTCCCAGCCGATATTCAAGTCACAAGTCCCAGTGTCTGAGGCACCTTGCTAGATTCCACTTAAGTCTGGGCACACCATGTGCATAACAAACTACAGGCCCACCGTGTAGTACAGGGACAGTTTCTGGGATTTTGCATTAACTTTACTAAAAACAGGGTTCAAGTTTTAAGAACTCAGAAGTGTCACAACATGTCATATTTCTTAAGATTACAGACAGTTTTTAGTTTCTTCCTGCTGGTAGATTAGAATATAATGTAACTGTGTGAATGTAAATGGAATACTCACTTAGACTGGTTTGCATAATTGACGAGTTTCTCTGAATGTGCTGCATATGTGAGCATGCTGTCAATGTTGGACACGGAGCACTTCAGACCACATCCAGGGATAGCCTGGAAGTTGCTGCACTGGGCAATCACATCTGACCTCATGGTCTCTTTCACATACTTCACAATTGCTGCAACATAACATCCACTATCATATTCAACACTTCTGGGCAATTATTGTATCTACCTGAATATAAGATTTGAAGTCTTTCCTGATTCTTCAGAAGAAGAAATAGACAACACCTTATAATGATACAAAGTTAAGCAAAGTGCTGCAACAGGTGTTTTCCTGAAGACTGTAATTAAATGGGGGAGACAGGTCATCTGACACGTGCGGTCATTTTACATTGGAATAAATACGGTATAGCACTGTGATAAATATGTTGTGCAGGGTGGGGCAGAAAAAATTAGACGATTTAAATTTAGCGCCATGCCGACATCTTTGTAGGTGGCGTGGTGAAATACACATCGCTGGGTAGGGTGGTTTGAAGCCTTCAGCCATCATGCAGCGTTGGTCGGAAGAGCATCGAGCATTTGCTGTGGAAACGTTTTTTAAAAACAATGATTCCGCTACTGTAATGCAGCGTGTTTTTTGACAACATTTTGACATCAGGAGGAATGGAAAGGTTCCAACACACCAAACAATATTGAATTGGGTTACACAATTCAGGACTACTGCATCCATTGTCAACAAGAAGCCTCCTGGTCGCCCTTGAACTGTACGAACACTGGAAAATGTGCGCCGAGTGGCACGTGCATTTCAGCATAGTCCTCAGCGTTCTGCTCGTCGCCATTCAATCGCCTTACACTTAACCCCTAGAACCATTGAACGCATCTTACATGAGGATTTAAAATGCCATTCTTTTAAAATTCAAGTGGTGCAACAACTTCTTCCCCATGATTTGAAGCAACGGAGTGAATGTTGCAGGAAACTCTTGCAAATGATCGACAGAATGCCGCAATTCCTGGATCACCTGATAATGTCTGACGAGGCACATTTTCATTTAAACGGAAACGTGAACAAACAGAACTTCAGATATTGGGCAGCAGAAAACCCACACATGTTGCATCAGAAACCAATGTACAGTGAAAAAGTGACAGTGTGGTGCGGTGTTAGTGCATTTGGAGTTCTTGGGCCCTACTTCTTTGAAAATGCTACTGGCCAGTCAGTTACAGTAATGGTGGATCGATATGTGGAGCTGTTGCGAGAATTTCTCAATGACGAACTTTGTCGGCTGTGTGTTGATACGCACCTGGTTTGATTCCAACAGGATGGTGCTACCACCCACACAGCACAAAATTCAATGGCAGTCGTCTGAGGAATGTTTCTGCAACATGTCATCTCTCGTTTCGGAGACGTTGAATGGCCTCCACACTCGCCTGAGTTATCAGCATGCGATTTTTTCCTGTGGGGTTATTTGAAGGAGGTCTATGCTCATGGACCTCATACTATACAGGAACTGAAGGATTGCATCTGAGAGGAAATTCAAGGAATTCCAGTAAATATGCTGAGGAAAGTCATGGACAATGTCAAACAACATGCAGAGATGTGCCTTACCTCCAATGGAGCTCACCTGAGTGATATTATCTTCAAAAAGTGACTTGAAAACATAATGCTTTTCCATGTTGCTTACCGTTGTTTAGCTAGTTATGATTTAATTTTTAATTAAAGTGTTCATTTTCAAGTTATTGTCTAATGGTTTCTGCCTCACCCTGTATTATTCAAAACCAACATCATCAGTGCAGGTGCTATGTGACTGACACAACAGTCATTAACCTACTTACATCAAAAAGAAATTAGGTTTATGAAAACACCATATCTGTTCATATATCCAAATACTGTGCAACAAATGGTCCTGAAATTTTGAAAGAACAAGATACTAACACAGACCACTCCCATAGCTACATCTAGCATTTATACTCACATCTAATGCAAGACTGGATTTCACAAACAAGACAAAGGTGCACACCAGCTCAGTTGTACTGTGGTATTACCTGATGCAATAGGGTGTTCGCTGTTTGCTTCTGCAGTACCAATAATAGCCAGCAGTTTTGCCAAGGAACATACTTTCTCGTCTACAAAAATGACAATTCGAGACACCATTGGGACACCATGTGTGATTGTACCAGTTTTATCAAACACAACTGCTTTCACCTACGGAGTGAACAATAATATACAGCTTTGGTTACAGTTCAAATTTGGATTAAACACTGAAATAGCAATGGCTCTGTTGCAATATCCACAGTTCTGAGAGATAAACGGTAGTGTGTAGAGAGTAAAAAGGTTGGTGCTTTGGTCTCATAAAATTCTTTCATAATCCAACTGCTACATTTACATAAAATATCACAGATGTACATGTAATTTTACACATTTAGTATTTAACCTGTAATAATATTGCATTCCACAGGCTTCTATGATAAAAACTGAGTCTTCAGATACCTGAAGGAGTTCTAGAAAAGCTGTGGCTAATTCTCAGCCATAAAATAAAAAATCAGAAGTTCATTTCTACAAACTGTTATGTTAAGATAATACTATAAGACATACTATTCACTATGTAAGTTACATGTTCTGACTAGTGGGAAAATCTATATGAAAACTTTATTGCATGTAATCACTGGATGCATACCTTATGTGCATTTTCCAATGGTTCTGCCCCTTTGATCAATATTCCATTCAGAGCACCAACACCAGTTCCAACCATAACAGCAGTAGGAGTGGCAAGACCCAGAGCACAAGGACAGGCTATGGCAAGGACACTCAATGCACATCTGAATGCATACTGGAAGATAATCTCTTCACGGTTGAATCCAATCTTCTCATCCTCCTATCAGCATTGTACATTCAAGAACTTAAAATTCCAATAATACAATCACTATAAAAATATTCAACAGGGCCAAGTAAACAGTTCATAAACTCAAGGTTTGAAGATATTAATAAAAATCCAACTAGATGCAACAGTAGGCAGTCTGATTTATTTTACTGCAAAGGCACTCTACATGTTTCGGGTGCCCACAACACCTATCATCAGGAGTACTAAAAACTGTAACCGCAGCCTCCGGTACTACTTCCCTCCAACATGGCCAGGCCAGGTCGGGACCTGGCCTGGCCATGTTGGAGGGAAGTAGCTGTACCGATATTATGAACTGTACTGGAGGCTTCGGTTACAGTTTTTAGTACTCCTGATGATGGGTGCTGTGACACCCAAAACATGTACAGTGACTTTGCAGTAAAATAAATCAGACTGCCTACTTTTGCATCTAGTTGGATTTTTATTAATATTGAATTATGATGCATGGAACCATGAGCTTGAAATTTAAGGTTTAAAGGTTCAAGTCCTTCAGGATGTGACACTGTGGTATTGGGTGTGAAGTTTCCAATGCTTTGAAGGATCACAGTGCCTCCTTCTTCAGGATCAAGCAGTTTGGTGATTCTTCTTGGACTTACTGACCCTCAGTATGAAGGCACTATGATCCTTTGCAAATCCAAGAACAACTCACACAATAACACAGTGTCACATCCCAGAAAATTTGAGACGTTAGCAATGCCACTGCAAAATCCTAAAATCTCGCATCAAACTTACGGTACGTTCGCTTCGACTGTCAACTCCAAGTATAAAGGATGTCTGTGATACGGGTGATGGAGTATTCTTTATGATAATATGATGAACTTTTAATGTCCGTAATAACAGTGAATTCTTTGAACAGCTGCAGAAGTAATAACTTTGTATGAAACAGTAATAATGGAAACCCATATTGTATTCACTTAATATTGACCTAGCAAAATTACCTGAAAATTAAATTACAATACTCTCCTGTGAGGTTTATAATACTGACTTACTGCAAAAAGAATTTCATATTAAACACATACTGTGATTGGTAGGTGTGACAAATCCACATAACCACTGATAGTCCAGCCAACCAGCGTAACAGTTGAAACAAAGATGACAAAGGGAACAAAGTAACCAGCAATCTTATCAGCAAGCTGTTGAATTGGTGCCTTTGACGTCTGAGCCTCCTCAACAAGTCGAACTATCTGTGCCAGCGTTGTTGTTTCACCTGTGTGTGTGGCTGTCATAAGCAGGAGACCATTTTGATTGATGGATCCTCCAATCACAACTGAACCTAATAACAAATTTAGATTCATCAACATACTGAATCTGTAACAGCATTATATAAGATTATCACTGTCAGACCAAACATAACTTAAACTTGTACATGATATGTGACAACGAGTATGTGACAATGCAGTAATCACTTGTGGAAAATCATCACTTAAAATTCTTGAGAGAAAATCTAGCTGCCACTATCTTGTTGCTGTCTGATAAAGGCTACATAATTAATTAATTAATTAATACGAACAAAATTAGGCCCTTTATACATCAAGCTGCCATGATCAATAGCAAGTAGCCACACTTGATGCTAAAGTTCTGGACAAGCAGGGATGATGGATGATTTGAATCCAACTCAAGGTATACAGCACAGGTGAAATTCATGATTCAAGATAATAACATGCTTGACTCAGGCAAACTTTGCAAATGTGTCTAGACCTGGAATTCAAACAATAAGATTGGCAACATGAAAAAGATTAGTTCTTACCTATCTTCTTTGCAACTGGCATGGCTTCTCCTGTTATCAGCGACTCATCACAGGTGGAATGCCCATATATAACCTTCCCATCCACTGGAACCTTTGCTCCAGGAACCACCTGGAAACACATAAATTATTGTGATGTGATGTTTGGTATTCTCACAGCAATGTTGCTGAAGATTCAAGTCTTCTGAGATGCGACAGTGTGTCAGCATTATTGTTTGTAGCATTTGAAAGGTTCATACTGTCTTTAGCATCAGTGTCAAATGGCCCAAAAACCAATATAGCACTGAAGATGAAGGGGCTACTGGTCCTTGGAAACATCAGGAACTACAACCCCCAAGACAAAATAACATCGCAGAAGACTTGAATCTCCAGACACAATATTATTGTCATTTCCCAATAGTGAAGATACTTCCCAAATTGAAAACAGCCCAGAACTCACTGAATAGGAGGGTTTATATGCCCACAGCCAGTGAGGTTGTTTCATATAAGAGAAAAATCCACTGTCCCTGCAGAGAACTGAGCACATCCCTTTTTTTCTGGCCTACAGCATAGTTGCTACACTGACTAGACTATCCTGGCTCCCATACATTGTATAAGTGCAACAATCAATGCTTCAGAATTCAGTATTATACCTTTAGGGTATCCCCTCGTTGTACAAGGTCCACACTAATCTGTTTCTCTGACCGAACTTCAAAGTTAGGACCAACAGTGACCAATACGGCTTCAGTAGCTTTCAAAGAAAGCAGCTTTGACAGTGCTTCTGATGTTTTACCCTGTAATTAAAAAAAATAGTATGAAGTTTTCACTAAGTTCACTCACTTTACTGCTACACGCTCAGCTGTTGCAAACACAGCAGAATAACCATTCAAACTGCTTCATGTTGGTTTTCCTTCATTGAGATGCTACAAGGTGAAAATTTGCTGAGTCCAGCCATTACTGCACTCTGAACAAAAGTGAACATACACAGCAGGAGAAAATATAAAAAGACAGAATGGTTCTGTAAAATTGAAAGTTGCACATTCATAATAGGCAGAAGTCAGTTTGAAGAAAATAAACTGTTTTCAGCTGTAACTAACCACTTGCAGCAGATGCATCAATCATTTCTGAAATACTAAGAAAATTATCAGAATATGCACATCAGTTGAAATAGTAATCTGAAGTGGAATATCTTCGAATTGATTTATGGCTACCTTTATACATAAATAACACTGACATTCCAAGTACTTGGAGATCAATCAAAACATGAGACCCATTCAGGACCACTTGAAACTGTCACTTCAAGATGTATACTGACAACTGATAATGCTACATCTGCATTCAGTAGCCACCACATTCTGCAAAGTGTAGGCCACAGTAAAGTCTCACAAGTATAGCATGCAACTAATTCAGTTATATGCTGCAAAACGTGTCTATATGTGTGCAACTAGGCATGGCATATACTACAAGAAAATGGTAATATTACACACTTTCAGTGTCATCGACTAACTGTGTGAGTCAATATATAATGAAGAACACAGTGTAAAGGTAAAGTTGTTCCTGTCCACAATATGAAGGAATAGCTCCACTCATTCTTAAGTTTGGCACTAGATGGCCTGTGAGTGGTCAACTGCACACCCTGGTTCCATGACCCCTAGGAATGAACCTGGTACCCACTAAACAGGAAGCTGGATGGGCTCCAGAGCCAGTCCAGATGGTTTTGGGGAAGAGAAAAATCTCTTACCCTTGCCCAGATTCGAACCCCAGATCATCCAGCCCCTAGCCTAGTCACTACACCAGCTACACTGTTGGACACACAGTGTGCAAAAACAGATTATTTGCACACCCCTGCATTTAACAGCATTTGTGGCCATCCAGCACCAAAACAACTCTGACTTAAAGGCCAAATAAAATATCACTGAAAGTAGGGGGGGATTCTGAAACATAGAGCCTCTATCTTCTTGGTCAAGCAGTTGGACATCTTGGCAATTCCAACCCCCAGATTGGGATTTAAACCCAGGACACTCCAAACACAAAGCATTTATCTAGGAGACAGTAAACTCAGCTTTCTTTTTCCTCTGAATTGGTTATACCTAAGACTCATGTCCCTGATGGCAGCTTACCTTGGCAACATGTTCTAGCCAGCGACCAAGAGATATGAACACCAGCAACATGGGAGGTGTGTCAAAGAATGTTTGTGGACTAGAATTCTGTTTCATAAGAAGTGCAGCAATGAGGACACCAATGGAGTACATGTATGATATTGTGGTTGTCATAGAGATCAGCACATCCATATTCGTTGTACGATGACGAATAGCTCGCCAAGCTTGTATGTAGAAGTGCCAGCCACCAAAAAACTGTAAAAATGAAGGATACAAGAATGGAGATCATTCAGATATATGTAGTGCAAACTGCTGCTTAGAATGAAATGTGCTCTGTGTGTGATAAACTTCAAAAGAAGTATGTGTTGAATAATTTTATACATACTTCATACCAATGGCAACAATTTTAAACTGAAGAGAATGCAAAGACTAATCTCTTAATGAATGTGATGCCCTGCATATTAGCAGACAGGTTCCTCCAAAATGTTGGTAACTAATGTCCAAATCTTTCTTTCCAAATTAACATCCCATGACAAACACTATGTGCACTTCAAATACCAAAATATTAATAACATGAACAGAATGAAACCAACAGCATCTATTTACTTGCTGTGAGGTATTACACACAGTAGCATTACATTGCTACTAAACTACCTGCATGCACCATAGTTTCAACACTTCTAACATATCAACTCACACACTAATGGATGTACCCAAGCATTTTACCATATTTACCCTAACATAAGATGAGAATTATTGTTCATAATTCATAGCCTAAGTAATGGATGTCAATTCATAATTGTGCACAAAGTTAAACATGTTCTGTACAGGTATTTTCCTAAGACTGAAGGCCACAAATGGTGGTAATTGTGTATTCAGGTAAACAATGGTACCTCCAGACATACAGGTCCTGTTACACTTCCTCTTTCAAACTTTCAACTCACCCGCGTTATTGGCGGTCAGTGATAACGACAGGTTTCCTGGGATTTGATGGTGCATTCTTGACTGAGTGGTTCCCAGTGTTTCAAAGCAAAATGTCACAACAATCTTCATGGATTCGAGGCCCAGTAATGAAGACAGGGCTAGGATTCTGGTTTTCTGATATATGACAGTGCATTTTTGGCTAAGTAGTTCCCATTATTTTGAAAGAACATGTCACAACCATCTTCGTGGATTCAAGGTCCAGCAATGTAGCATCACATATCAGAGACCAGACTCTCAAATTACTTCTACTTCTCTTGGTGCTACAACTCTTTTTGAGTTTTGGCCTACTCAGCGGTTTTCGTCCATGCTTCTCTATCCACAGAAATCTCACCCAATTCTGAATCTTCATTTTCTCTAGATTCGCTCTGACATCGCCCTCCCACCTGCACCTCAGTCTACCAATCTTCCCTACTGCAATTGGGCTTTGCTCTGTTATTCTTTTTACTGTCCTTTCTGTACCCATTTTTATAATATGCCCAAACCATCTTATTCTCTGTGCTTTTATGTATCTAACTATATCTGTATGTCTGATTAGCAAATATATTTCCTCATTAGTTTTTGTTCTTCAGCTGTCATCTTGACTTCTTATTGGTCTGTATATCTTTCTCATTACCTGCCTTTCAAACGCTCTTCATTGTTTTATGCATGTGTCTCTTAGTACGCAGGTTTTGCATTCACACGTGACTACTTGTTTTACCAGACTTTTATTGCTGTACATTTTAGACCATCTTGTTAGTAATTTACTGAATATTATCTTTTTATTTTTACAAACACTTTATTCCCTGCTGCTATTCTGTCTTGTATTTCTTCTTCTACTGAATTGTCTTAGTTTAGAACTGAACCTAGGCACTTACAAGAATTAACTTGTTCAAGCTCAATATTATCTACGTTTTTACAATACAAACCAACAAAATGCAAATTTCCTAAATTAACCCTAACCCTGCTAACATGGAGAAGATAGTGAGCTCCTAATAATGCCAGCAAATGGCAGATGGATGTTTAATTTGGCATTTAAAGGGTTAATGTTTTAATTTATTAATTTTTTTAGGTCTTCTACATGTTTCAAACTTGAGGGTTTATCTTCAGGAAGACAGATTTATATACAGTCACGGTATGGGACGGTTGCACATACAATTATGGTACAATATCTACCATACAATAACTGTATATACAACTGTCTTCCTGAAGATGAACCCTCAAGTTCAAACATGTGGATGACATCCAAAAATTAAGATATTAATTTAGGTAATGTGCATTTCATTTTATTATATTATATAATTGTATTACAATGTATGGTGCAAAAACATAAAATTGTCTACCTTATAGCTACTTCCTTGCTTTATTTTTTTTTTGTACTCATATAATTTATTTTATTTACATTTATCAGCAAACTCAGGTTTTCTATTTCTTCTTTCAATTTATTAAATGTTGTGTTCAGAGCTTGTTTTGATTCTTGCTAATCTTCTATTACACCCCTTGTGGAAACTTCAAAACTTGCAGGACAGAGCCAGCCAACAGAATATTAACCAAACAAATAAAACAGTCAGTCACTCAGTACTATTTGTGCAACTACTACTCACACACATGGCCATATTTATGATTATGACAGAGGATTACAGTACCTGGACTGGAGTGGAGAAGATGAAAAGTAGTAAATTCTCCCATGACAGACCAGGAATGATACAGCACATATCAGAATGACTCCTATGTTCTACAGACATCTGTACCATGAAGTATGTCATGATAAGCATACATGGGACACCGAACAATAATGACACAAGGAATGCCATTCGCCACTTTCTGATATCCTCACTGCAATAATAACAATAATGATAATGCCATTTCAGTATGGAATTGCTAACAAATACAGACACATTTAAATAAACAATTGACCCTGGAATTAGAACCCAATGATCAAACACTATTACACCAGAAACCTACAATGACTCTTATCCTTATCCAGCTCAATCCAATCCACTTGACATCAAATGTGGCAATACACTGAGCTAACACAGCTTTGGCCTAGGCCTGCCTTCAGTAAAAGTTCAGATTTTGTAACCCATAGCTAATTTGGCAATGCATGGTTAAAAACAATGAGAGAATGGCAGTTTACTTGAGGTCATCAAGCACTATACCAGAAAAAGAACTAGAAGTGGAAATGCATGGAGTAAAATATTAACTCTTTCAGCAACAAAATATGAAAACTCACATTATTTTCAGAGACAATCTCCCATTTTCAGAGGTTGCTTAAAACTACCCCGACATGATACATAAAATATCCCTGCCTGTGTATCATGTCACAAATATTTATCTCCTGTCATTTGGCACTAAATCACACATATCAGCTACACTTGTTACAGGGCACCCAGGATGCTGGTCATTTTCAATTAACCTTTTATGAACCAACTTCAAAACTGCCCCTACAACTCAGTGGTCCTGAGATAAATACAAACAGCACCATTACTAGGCCATTTTGTTACAAATTTGTTGACACTGGTTGAAAAACCATTACATTCAGTAACAAGCAAAATCATACGTGACCTTAAAAGGTTAAAATTTGAACCTCTTTCCAATTACAGCAGCACTCAAAAACTTCAGTAAGCTCAGTTTTGCAAATACACATGCTATTTTTATCGCTTAAATTCTGCAGTTATATTGGTGGTATTTTTTAACTCAATGTAAATGCATTGTTCTGTACACTCTAGATATCATTTCAGTAACACACAACACGAATACAATGCCTTTTAAATGTCAATCATGAAAGACTGAACCAATGTAATGATCTGTGAAAATGCCTGGACACGCACTGACATTCATCCATTCATTGTACACACATCCTTGTGCAGTGTGAGTTATCTAATACATAAATGTATTCTTGATACATTCTGACCATATTCTGTGCCAGTACACACTTACTTACTTACTTACTCACTTACTTACTGCAAGTGTTTCCTAATTTCAGTGAAGACAACACATTTCACATCATGACTGGACCAACTTATCTCCTCTGTTATCAGATATTAAGTAGGAAAAATCCAAATTAGCAGATATATTAAATACAGAGTATCAACCTGATCAATAAGCATGTAATCTGTAATTAGTCTCAGCTCCAGAGATGTCCGCTTTTTTATTTGTGTTATTTAATGAAGCTATCAACTACCAAAATGACATAGTGTTGGTGACACATGACTTAAATGATGAAAAAATCAAACTACGGAGACAAAAACCTGTCCCATTGACAAGCTGTCCACAACAGATCCCACACAGACTGGTCTAGGATTGAACTTGGGCCTCTGTGAAACTAACCATGTAAGCTATGTCACAGACAAATATATCACCTGTGGTCAAGATATCCTCTGGATTCTCTGTCCTTGTTGTTCATCAGGGAGGCATGGAAGCCTAGGGCCTGAATCGCCTCCACAATGTCTCTTGGACCTGTCAACTCTGTGTCATAGCAGAACTTGCCACGTTGTGTCGTCAGAGCTACAGATGCCGACTGGACACCCTTTAGCTTTTTCACTGCAGTCTCAATCTTGTTGACACATGAAGCACATGTCATGCCAGATATCTAAATTACAAGAATAACCCTTGAAGTTGCAGCACTTCATTCAACAAGGCAAATTAATTAAGCAAGTTTTTTTTTATACAGAAATTTGGTTGGGATGGGAAATCTTGATAAGCCAATTAAAAAACTAAGGAGAGGGATGAGAACATTAGGTTACATCTTAGGACAACAGGTTGTGAGGACATGAACCGGATTCAACTAGCCGAATCACGTCAGATGGTAAGCTTACACATTACCAGTCCCGTGGCTTCAGATTTATTGTCACACAGTTATTATACCAGATGTGATAAAAATCTGAACTTATATATTTTGCATGATTTCTTTATACTTCATTACTTCACACTTCATACATTCAGCAGCTGTTCCATGCTGTTCTCTTCAAAGTAGTCTCCTTGCACATAGTACAGTCAATTTCACAAGTCAGCCATTGTTGAGGAACTCAGGAGTGGCCATTATACATAAGAAAAATGAAATGACAAGCAATAATCTGTCATAAGCCAAAAGCCATTTCGCAGTTTCACAATGGTGAAGATGCAGATTATAATCTATGGAATGTGATGCCATGCAGTGTGCAGGTAGTAACATTTCAGAGCCTAATGCCTGCATTATCAGGGTAGAGAAGTGTTATATGCTAACATTTTATGCGCACTAATTTCAACAGGATTGAAATGATAATGTGCAACATAAAATACATAACATATAACTCAGTACCATAAAACTGAAATGTCACCATGTCTATACAGACTGTCCACATTTAACATTGTTATGGAGCATTGTTTTGCCTTAAAAATGACAATTTTCATGATCAAAGATTCAACAAATGTTGCCTGGACTCCATTTAACATTTTTTCTCATGTATTGTAACTCCTACCTTAATTAGTAGTTACAGGAAAAATGTTCTATGTTACATTGCCTTGCACTATGTCATGATATTCAAGAAGACAACCCAAACATTAAATAATAATTACCGTACACATATTCATAGTAATTACATCTGTGTGAATAAATATCACATCACTACATAACTGTTCGTTGGTTTCAAATAATATGGATGAAGGGAAAAACAAAAGACTATGCTAATTGTGATAACAGATTCCACTACAGAACAATGCAATTTTTAACAAACAAACAAACAAACAAACCTTTACTTCCACCTCACCATCACCTACGCCTGGCTCTTGCATTATGGTGGCAGGGAAGCCCAGGTCTGATATTGACGCTGCTATGTCAACAGGCTGAATGCACCCTGGATCATACTTCACCTCTGCCTTTGCAGCCAGCAGTGCAATCAAGATATCACTTACTCCTGCAAGAAAAACACTTCATTAAAATATGGAAAACCTGAAGGATAAAACTATCCCTATGACTAGAAGAAACAAACAAAAAGCTCCACATCATCAAGTCAAAAAGCTTGACCATGTTGCCAAAAATGATCCTATGTCATACAGAAACCACAGCCACATACCCACATGCCTACACATATTACCAGTTCTACAGTTATTACTTGGCGATCAAGACAGTGTAGTCAGTACAGTGACTTCCTACAGGCCAGATGGTCTGGGGTTCAAACCTTGGCAGGGGTGAGATTTTCCACACCTGCACAGACCAGCCCCTAAGCCCACCCAGTCACCTGTACAATGTGTATTGAATCTCTTTTCCAGGTGCAAAGGGCGTTGAGGTTCTGTATGGGTGCAGCTACGCCTCTACCTCCCTCTGTGACTTCATGCCATGTCACAGGGTGACCTTTACCTTTACCTTATGGTTATTACTTATTAAATTAATTTTTTAAAATAGAAACCATCGCATTGTGCTATTTAATATTCAATAAAATGGTTTATTCCATCTTAACACCAATACATAATTTTTTTGGCTACATGTTTCGGTTTATACAAAACCATCTTCAGGCCAACGTTAACTACAGGAAGGCACATTCAGTGTGTACATACATTATGGGATCCCATAGTGTTTACATAAAATCATAATA
>Ga0123354_10003932_pt1 | contig 20785 bp, 12 predicted proteins | sample TergutLab28metaG_2_FD_97872 | JGI IMG/M metagenome (GOLD analysis project Ga0123354, IMG submission 97872) | Labiotermes labralis P4 segment gut microbial communities from Petit-Saut dam, French Guiana - Lab288 P4 | ecosystem: Host-associated > Arthropoda: Insects > Digestive system > Gut ...
CGCTTGTGAGTGCGGTAATGAACCTTCGGGTTCCATAAAATGCGGGGAATTTCTTGACTAGCTGCAAACCAGTTAGCTTCTCAAGAAGGACTCTGCACCATGGAATAAGTAAGTAAGTAAGTATTTACTCAAATGCAAGACGAGGTTTTTTTTTCCTTAAATTTAGTGCTTAAATATGTGAGGTCATCTTAAATTCACATATGAAGCAAACAACTGGACCTCATCACACCAGAACACTGAACCGGACCATATGGAGCCAAACCAAGGCCTGCATTGCCAAATCCGAATGTGTTGACACAAGAGAGAATACAGCATGACTGAAGCTGACACAGTCTTTTTTGGGGCTTCATAAATCGTCTAATTTTTTATGGAAGAAACTCTATTTCCATATTCAGGCACAGAAGTACCTAACCTGGTGAACCCCTTACAGAGCTAATCTCAGTCACTCAACACCAAAGAAACTGTAACTTGTTAAGATATGCTGGTGAGAACAGATCTAGTCCAAGGGTAGTAACAGGAAAATGGCAATTGGAAAATTAAAAATTAATTACAAGACTCGGAAATAAAACCTGAAGCAATCCACAAATTAAAAACCAAGAGAACAGTCATGAACTCAGACTGATCAGACCAAAGACACAACACAAAAATCCAGAACACATGTACTTAAAATTCTTAACACCACTAACAACATCTGTAGAAAAAAAGGTGAATCTTCATGGGTTCAAGTAAGTTTACAAACCAAGAAATGTAAAAGTATTAGTCGGTGTGGATCGTAACAGCATGGCAGCGCATCTCACCAGAAGTGTCTGTGAAGGGTTTTAAGAGGTGCTGTATGTCCGGTGGAATGGATGGGACTGATGGTATGTTGTGGAACAGCAGTGAAAAGGATGGGAATGTTAGGAGTGAGCATGAGGAAGATGAAGGCACTGACTGTGATGATGGAGAAAGTGATACTGAATGGTGAAGACAGAATCTGACATGCTTTTTGTATCAAGTGTATGAAATTAATAGTAAAATATTTCTTCTTAGCAGAAGTTTTATTTTGACAGGGGTGATCTGAGATTTGGACAAATACATTTTTCCTTGGCAGACACGTTTTATTTGGAGGGTCGTCTTAGATTAGAATCGTTTTGTATTTGGATAAATGCAGTTGTATGGGACAGAAAAGGAAGACAAAATACCGTATGGCAAATACAAACACCAGAAATTAAAGTAGTAATGAATAGAATGCAATGGTACAGGCAGGTTTTAACAAAGAACACAGATAACCATGTAAGTGTGTTGAATATGAAACTAAACAGAAAACACAAAAGAGGATGACCAAGATCATGATGGTAACAACAGATCAGGGAAGATGTCACAGAGAAAGAAGGAAGGTAGAATATGGAAGGTAAATGTGGAGGAGGAGATTTGGGAAGTGATATTGATCGAGGGGTTTGGTTGCTGGCTTACAAACACAAAGTAGAAATACTGAAAGAGAAATAAGATAGGTTCTCATTATGTTCACAAACTTACATGTGCATCCACAAATGTCTCAGACTGCAGACCTTGGGAAATCTGTTGGAATCCAGTACGCAAGAGGGGAAGGAAGATGCCTGACACGGACACATGGTCTCCTGGTAGGGCCTGGCGAGTCGTCTCACCACGACACAACACAGTGAGACTGCGAGGAATGTTCCCAACAGGTACTTCATCACTCTGTCATACAAACCAGTGCACAGAAAATACCACAATTCAGACATCCTCAGTCCTACGAGAATTCTGCAAGTGTTCTGCTTACTGTATTGGCTGTTCAAATTTCACTCAGAACCCCAAAGCACAGTGGTAACTACAGTGAAACCCCTATTTTACATCATCATGTAAACCTTACCAAAAAACTGTAAAATCAGGGAAAACAAAGAAAAACAGAAGATTGGCATTTCTCACTGCCTTAGTCTTCCTCAGTACTAAACTCAAGTTTACACTTAATTTTTACAAACTTTTAAAACAGTAAAACTCACTTTTCTGTTAACTGTTTAAAATAAAGTTAATGAAATAGCAATCATTTGCAAAATCAAAACAGACTAAAATTAATTTTTTTAACCAGTCCAATATTGTTATTTGTTTACATTCTTCTAGATGCTTCAAGCTGCACAGCTTGTTTTTGAGCTTACTGCATGTCATTAGTATGTCATCCTCCACATCGAACTGCTGGATGTGTTATTTTGCCACCTCTTGTCCTTGAAGAGCATTAAAAAACCTACTTTGTTTTCAATACTCTCTTCCTCCACTTCTTCTTCTTCTTCCTCTTCTTCTTCTTGTGTTCCTTCAACCACACTAGTCCGGTGATCCTGCACAACCTGATCTACACTTCGTATCTCACATACACTGACTGACACTGGCATCATGGGAAAACATATTCCTCAAATTCCACGCCTGATGGTTTCAAGGAACACCAGTTGTCTTTTTCTTGTTCATTCAGCCCATCATCGCTAACATCAATGTATTCACCATCTGATGAAAAACCACACTTCTTGAAGCAGTTCTCTATGGTGGTTGGTGTCATCTGTCTCCAGTCTTCTTCAGTGAAGTGAAGAGCTGTGAGGAGGTTGATCATAATTTTGGAAGCATCACCAAGTAATTCTCTGTCAATCGTTGCTGCTGCCTTCCATATGAGTTGCTTTCTGTACTGGAATTTGAAAGCATGGATGATCCCCATATCCAGTGGCTGCAAATGTCTTGTGCAATTTGGGGGGAAAATATAACTTTAATATTTTTTACAGCAGTGGTATTTCCTGGGTGTGCAGCACATTGGTCAAAAAAAGAGCAAGATTTTCCATTTTTTACCCCTATCTGGTGATCCAATTGCACACATCGTCAATGTCTAACTGCGCTAGAGATTATAGAGGAGTCCAGTTTCATCAACATAAAATACATCCTTCTGCTGGTATACATTGAATATTTTGGGCAATTCTTCACTTTTCCAGTCCGTCACTGTTTCGGGATTTACAATGGCACTTTCTCCCAACTTAGTCTTGCATACCAGGTTGCCTTTTGTTAAAAAACTGTCGATACCCAGATGAGCAGCTACATGCAGAGCCTTTACCTTCAAGTGGGGTCCACTGATGGATGTGTTGGTGGTGCACACTTGCTTGAGCCACACCAAAGGGATGGTTTCAAGTTTTTCCAATGGTGAAGTCTTCTGAGATTTGTGTTCCTTAGAAAACGATGGCCCACAACATAAGTAACTGTCCTCTATTCCAGACTGTTGACTCACCGTCGTGTTTATCATTGATACTGACAAACCAAGCATTGCTGCTAGATCCACCCGAGTTCCCACATGAGAATTAACTTCGGTTAATATTTGCATTTTTTCATCTACAGGAAACACTTTTATTGGTTCCTTCATTTTATCTCATTTGAGGACTTTCCACAATAAATGGACAGTTCTCAGCTTCACTTGACACAGTTACTGAACATTAAACAATTCCGCACTTGCTTCCCTCAAACAGTTCAAACAAAAATGGTATGGCTCGGTTTGGCTTGCTTGCTTCTGCTTGTTTTATTGACTGAATTCATTCTCGCGATGGTAGCAGCACATGTTTTATTCGCTAATTTTGCTGGACCAATCATAACAGCTGTTAGTCAAAGGCTTTATGAATGGAAATGCGCATAAAATCGAGGGAGTTTCTGCCAGTGAGACTTCAAAATTTGGATGTACAGTCACAGAAGATGCAAAAGTGAGGACACGTAAATTCAGGGAATTTTTAACACTGATCTTATGGCCTTTCAGTAAATACTATAAATTCAGGGGAAACATACATTCAGAGGACGTAAAATCAAAGTTTCACTGCATATGTACTACCAGCTCTAATTTCAAAACAAACTACATTTTGCCTACAGTGTACTATGTGTTATGAATGAATGCTCCTTGTAATACAGAGGCAGCTGGTTTCTGTGAGATGGAAGCTGAATTTTACTACTAATTAGATCCATTGCCAAGGCTTAACTGCACTATTAAAATGTATATTATTTTGAACTCTTGTTAGCTGAATGATCCACTGTTCAATTCCCAGCACAAGCAATAGAATTTCTCTTTCTCAAATGTCCAGACCAACTCTACAGGCAACTCAGTCGCCTACTAAAGGGGTACAAGGAGCTCTTTCCCCAGAGATAAAGTGGCTGGGGAGTGAAAGTGTGTAACTTTGTGTGAAGCAACCAGTAATGTTTCATTAATTCAACTCATATCCTTTTAAGTTTTTGTATGAGTATTTAATAGTCTGACATTCCTAATACACTTTACTTCAACACCACTATCCGCCACAAATACGTGTGTAATTACATGGAACAAATGCAGAGCTTGCTCACTGCCAACACAATTCATCAAAACATTACTTACATGCTCTTGAATACGCAGTTCTTGGAACTTGATAAACTTGGATCCGCGCGTCTGCAAATAAAGACGGCCACCCGCCTTATTCACTCTGCAGTCCGCACTTGGACACATCACCAATGGCATGAACGTGAGGGAATTAACCTGTCGAAAGGAACATAAAATCTGAGTTGGGAAACACTTGAAAGACCTGACTGTAGACTGGTAGACAGTATTACAATATGTGTTACAGAAATGCAGTGTGAAGCAGACTATTCTTCTGGCTCAAGATAGGTTGCAGTAACAGGTTGTTGTCAACATGGTAATGAATATCGATTCTGACGGAACAGGGTGTGAACTGGATGAATGTGACACAGGGTGCAGTCCAGTGGCAGGCTCTTGTGAACATTGCAATGACCATTCACTCCCATAAAACATAGAAATTTCTTGGTGATCACGTAAAATATCACCTTCTCAAAAAAACTCATAATTATGTGTGGTGTATTGCCCAAACCTGGTGGTTATGTTGCACAGCACGATTTTTCCACTTTTCACAAGTTTTACTTTGATTATAATTTTCTTTTGGCTTCACTGAGAGTTTTTTGCCAGCTTTTGATTAGATTCTTGTTAATATTTACTTGACTGGGTCAATATCCAATAGTGATCCAAACTTTCACCACGTGTGGATGTCAGATGGTATGGTATGTAGAATGGTGTATCTCTTGCTACTTTAATTTAACAATTTCCTTAAATTATTCCCCTGCTTCTTTACCAGAAAAATATTTAGTGCAGCTCACCAACACAAAATTCAACTGAAGTCTGTCCATTCACTGGTTCTCTCCCACTTACATAGTAAAGCTAACAGGCATGTTTTCTGTTCATGCTTATTTACACAAAACATACATTACAGGCCATTCAACCAAATTCCTCTTCTTGTAACATACAAGTTATCCCCACCACTGAGAAAACTTTAGCATTTCCCCATATCCATGTCTTACCGGCTGATACGTTTCCGCACCGCACTGGTCACATGTGTATGTGGCGACCACCATCATAGGTTTCACTTCAGTGCTGCGTGTCACTATGCCCCGCACTGTCACCAACTTGCCCATGTGTTCTGATTTGACGTCTCTAACTGGAATTGGTTTGTTCAGGCTCATATCTTTGAAATAGACTTCACTGCAATAACAACAGAGAACAAGATGAAAGATGAAACAGATGACAAGCCAATTTCATCATTATTTAAAATTATCCATGTTCTGTGCAACAAGACAAGTCACAGTACACATTCCAAAACTTCAGTATAATTAGATACAATATTTGAATAAAGAGAAACCAACTTGATGTTACTTGCTTTTTTACTTCATTATTTAATGCTCAACATGTTTCGGGTGTTAATACAGCCATCCTCAAAAACCTCTATCCTTACACAGCAATACAACCCATGAAATAACTCAACATATAGTCGCAAGCTCCTGAGGATGGATGTATTAACATCCGAAACATGTTGAGCAGTAAATAATGAAATAATAAAGCAAGTGACATCAAGTTGGTCTTTCTTTATTCAACTATCAAGATGATGCATGGTCCAATAAACATTAGATACAATGATGTACGAACTTACAGCAGTCCTCGTACACATTTCGATGTACTTCACACAGAAAAACACAGTAATGGCTAGTTATGTCACAGATGTGCAATAGCAAAGTTAAAACACAAATTTAACACATTTAAAAAGACTAAAAAGCACAGTACAGTGCAGTGTGTATCATAACAGCTGTTACTGGATAGCAAACATCTATTGCAGAAGTTTATCTTCATTTTCAGGGATATGTCTCTGTGTCTCCTGTGGTTTTTTATGTCACCATGGACAAATGAGCTGTGATCATGCATCCACAGTGACTATTATGATACACATCCCGTACTATGCTTATTAACCATTTGACATTCGTATTGTAACTTCACTATTACATATCAATGGTACAACTAGCCATTAGTGTTTTTTTCTTTGTCAAGTACCTACCTGAATGCAGCCAAAACAGACTAAACAAATAGGAGGACTACCATAAGTTTTTATGTTACTGTATGTAATTACAGTGCAGTTCTTTATATATATACTGACCTGTCACATCTTGTCAGGAAAACAGAAATTTGTATAATAATTTGACTTGCAATGTCTTACAGGAAGAGTCAATTTGGTATACGTTGCTGCAAACGGGAGGATAATACTAAAGTGAATAATAAAGTGGAGGTGATAACATAAAGAAAAGATTCATGAAGAAAAATACAATTGAGCAATAGCAACAAATGATTATGAATCTTTGGACAGTAAAATAATGTCACCCTTAGAAAATACAACTCTGTGGGCACACCATTATTCCTACTAGTATCGTGACTAGGCTGTCAGTTGGACAACCAAAAGGCAAGTATTTTTCTCTTCTCCATTGCTACCTTACTGGCTCTGGGCTCCACCACACCTGTTATTCAATGGATACCAGAGTGTGCTTTCTGCCTGGCAGAAATGATCAAACAGGTGAAGATGAGCCGTCAACTCAATCCAGTGCCAAGTTTAAGAAAGGCTTAACTTCACCTCCACACTTCACATACCTTCACAGTATGCACAGGAACAACTTTTACCTTCATAATACTAGTATGTGGGTGGACCACCAAAGATCTTCTGTAAATAGAGCTAAATTCAAACAGTCCACCTAAGAGCCAAGAACATTACCAAATACAACGTATTACCATTACAGTTCAAACTTACTCTGTTTTATTGTAGCTCAGAGACATGGCACTGCATGATGAATGATGGATTGTGAAGAATGTGGAAGGAAAAGGTCAAGGTAATGGTTCAAGTCAAGGCACTACCACAAAATTTAAGGTACTAATCTAAAATTTGCCTGCTGAGACTGAAGACAGCCATAATACCAATCATCTGATACCTGCCACATATTTCCACAAATTTTAAAAAATCTAGAAGCCACCTCTAAATTCTAACCAAAATAAGGGTGACAGGAAAGCAGTTCCACACTAATGACCCACAAATATCAGGCACCACATTACAAAAAATTGGTCACCTGAATAATTTGATGCCTGGAATTTGAGAACTCCTGGTCACAAGCATTATTGCTTGCCCCACCTTGCTCAGTGACTTCCTCTGGTGACAGGGTCAATCTCTGCTCACATGTTCTTGGCACAACCAATAATACCATTTCCCACACAACAGTCTACAGAAGTCTAAAAAATATGCGATTTCAGGCTTCCACCTCAGTGCAAACGAGATCTTTGTCCTTCTTGGATTACACATTGTGTAAAATCCCAGAACAGAGAAGATCTGAAGTCCCAACAACTTACTAGCGTCTCATCAGCTCTGGTGGGTACTTGTTACGAGGCTCCCTCTGTTCACCAGGCTGATGTATACGCTGCTCCATCAGCAGACGATGTTCTATGTACACATCCAGAGAGTCCTTGGCTGTAACCTGCCAATGAAACATTAATAAAGTAGGAGTTCCTTTGACCAGTACTCTGTTCAACAGCAAGTGTGCTGTGTCATATTTATATTTTTATGTACAGTCTGCTGGAATTAAAGAATCCTGGAAAAATGAGGTAACCTATCTCCTCCCAGAACACATGGGAGGCTGTGACCACTGCACTGTATATTTCATTGTTTGCAACGTTTTGTACATACATACCATATATTTCGTTTTATTTTTTCAACATAGCACCCATTAAAATTGTTTTTCATAAGTCACCATTTTACCTGCTTGGCACATCCTATTCCCCAGCTGTGTTGTATAGATAAAGTTTTACTGTAACATCTTCAAAACACAGGAAATAATAATTACAGTTTTGACTCCCCCAACTGAACTGCACTGTAAAATCTCTCTGACTTTGCCACTTTCTTCCCAGTTTTCTGTCAGTAGCTATGCTGTGTAAAGCAGCCTTTTTCACTACTGTTCACTGCCAAGCAACCGCAGGCAAAAAGCAATCGACTAATTTAGAATTTATAAGCCTTACCATACTGCAACTTCACAACAATAAAAAAAAAGCACATATGTGTGATATCAGATCATTTCATTTTTGGAAGTTGGATGAAAAATGTAACACACTTAATGAACACCTGCTTATTTATGGTCTAATGATGGCTTATACTGCAGAGGCTTGCTCAGTTCAAAGAGTGACAGATGCAGAGTTTGAAACTAAAATGGATTGTATTGTTGTTTGTGCATTATGAATGAATGACTCTGTGCCAACTGCCAATTATACTATGACATTGTGCAGCATTTTCTTAAAGATTGCTGACCACTAAAAAAAAATTCATTAAGGTCATTAGCATGTATTTAACTGAGTACAGGGTGCAGACAGCAGGTTTGGTTAGTGCACAGAACATACAAAATCAATAACATTTATCACACTGTTCTTTCTCGACTACTCCTATGACAACAACAAAACACTCAACCATCCTTCCTCCCAGTGCTGTTTTTCTCATTTCCTTCTCCCACTCACATCTCAACCTATATATAGTTAGAGACTTCCATAACTTTCTCAGTCCTGTAATCCTAGTGCAATTTATAGTTTCTTATATGCTACATCATCGTTCAAAATTAGCCACTTACTGTTCCGAAACATATAACAACACTGGAGAAATTTTGGAAAAAACGTACAAAGAAGCAGTCATGGCTAAATTTTAGATACTATCCTGGTGCTTGTGTCATGGGTCTGAAGTAACACATGAAGACTGTCATCGAGTAAAATAAAAGCTTATTAAAGACGTTTAATACAAGAAACAAGGAACTTAACTATTTTAGTACACCTTGCTCTAACAGCCATTTCAGCATGTTGCATGAGAGGTTCCCACATTCCCCTAAAAAATCAGAAGCCACTCACCCAGCAACCTGAATCCTCAGACACACCACTGTGGGAACTTAAAATCTTACACAACAAGCACCTTAGCTTGTAACATGCTGATGTAATGGCTACCTTGATACACAAGCATGTATACAAATGCTCAGGCAATGAAACACAAATTACACAGCAGGTTAAGTTGATACAGATAAATTAGAATAAGCATTAGGTCTGGTTATTGAAATCAACAGCCATTTCAGTATGTCATACAGTTGATACAGAGTCACTGTGTCTATCGCTGTCACTTCATGCCTCTACTCTGGACATGCGTGTGGGTAGTCAAGACGAGTCCGCTATGTTGGTAAAATAAATGGCAAAAATGGCAACCGATAGCTGTCAGATAATATAATGACCCTATATATTTTACTAAATAAGAACCATAAGCCATCTGTAAAACTCTCAAACCCAACAAACATAATGAGTGCAAGAACATCACAGTTCAGTATTTAACACTGAGCACAATTCAGGCCAGTCTAGCAAGCTGTTTAGACACATGTCCAGACACTGTGCCTGCTCATCTTACCTCTCGTTCCTTGTACTGTGGCAACATCTCATAGATGACTTCAGCTGCAACGTTGACATAGCGACGCGTGTTGCTTGCAATGGCCTTGGCCAACCCAGAATCAAAATCTTGCACATCATCCAGTTCAATGACTAGAGCCACCTGACAGACACACAGAACACGCTTGTGTTTGCTGGACTCAGGACTTCACGCTCAGGTACATAAAAAAATATTATTCAACTGCAGGAAAAGAGGGGTGGAAGGCTGAACAGGACGTGTAATACAAGAGCTCAAAAACAAACTTTTGATACAAAAGATGAGGGAGAAGGGACCTTGGATGACTCAGAAAATGATGGGCATTCTAAAGACAGAGCAAGACAGTGATTTTTATCGTAAGAAGATGAACAAGTAGGAGAGGAGAAGAGGAGAATACTGGAAAAAGATGAAGATAAATGATGGGAGGGAGAGTGTAAAATGGAAAGAAGCGAAATAGACTTCTTTGAACAGCTTAGAGTTGGTCAGCTGTTGAAAAGCTTCCAGTCATGGAATCCAAAAGTACATTACCATCAACCAAGAAAGTCTAGTCCTAGAAGTTATCCATAGATCTGATGCTTAGCTTGTGTCACTAACCCGAAAGGAGTGGACTACTTGCAAGACACAGGCACAGATGTAGAGGCAGAATTGAAACAAACTGTATAGAAAGTGTTAGTGTGTCTGGACAGGACTGATCGGGCTCAGAACAGGGACTGATGAACATGGAAAAGAAAGGAAACTTGAATCAACAACACTGGTGTAAAATCCTGAAATCTCAAACAGTACTGAAACATTATGACAGACCATTGGATAGTAGCTGAACAAACACCAGCTTCTCAAGATGGGATCCACTCCGTAAAGTTAGTTTGGCAATGATCAATACCTTGACAGGCAGAAATTTCATTCTACGTCACATTCCTTGCATATGTTCCCAGTCTCAATTTACCAACCACAGAATCTACACAAAAATCAATGACACTACAATTTAAAGTAGACCAACCATTTGCGTGACACGTGGAAGATTCAAGTCTTCTGAGACGTGAAGTGTCAATGGGAGAGTAGATCCTGAAATTTTGAAAGATCACCATGCTTTTATTTTCAGGGTTAAGCAGCCCAAATATTGCCAAATGGGATAATTGGCTGTAGTATACAGGTTTTGGTGTTGAGAGTGGTGGATGGTGAAAGAGGGTAGCAGTGAGAGACGCCTTGATGTACAGGCTGGGAGATTGGAGAGATTAACAAAAATATTACAGAATTAAAACAAAAACAAACAAAAATAAAATAAAAAAGAAAATAAAGGAGGAAAGGAAAAAAAAACATGTGTGTGTCTTTAAAAGAACTGAGGTAAGATAGGGTTGCTTATGTTTCATCATTTGCTACACCCATTAACACATTATTTTCCCACACAATCCTTGTTCCTAGACTGCTTTATTCTGACAATGAAGGAATTATGATCCTTCAGAGCACTGGGAACTACTTGTCCAACAGCAACACCACTGTGAGATCCTCAAATCTTTCATTTCTGAGAAGTCAGTGACCTGACATACAAGTCAAATTAAGGAACTAAGTAGCAGGTTAGGTGGATAAGAACTGTATCAGTTCTGATCAATATGGGTACAGGTATATTACACATTACCTGCTCTCGATGCGCTAATTTCACCAACTGATGTACGTACTTAAAGTCCTTGTTGCCGTCCATGTCAATGGTAGCAAACTCCATTAAGAATTGCTTAAGTTTCTCTGAAAATCGATTAAAGTTTCTTATTTAACATGTGTCTGGAAGTGAAAGTATCTAAGTTAACCATTCAAGGATATAAAAAATTTAACACTTTAGTATGGAACAACCCACTATACTAACAACACAAGATTGAACACTTTAATCCAGGTATTATATCAGTCCTGTAATGGTGAGTTTTGAGACATTTCGACACACCACTACATGACCACTGCTGTTCTTAGTTTTTGAGCAAGGCACTCTGACAAATTAGGTGCTTAATTTTTTTGTGGAAAATGTTTGCATACTATACGTCCACTGTATACTTAGTAGTCAGCAGACTACTGGTACACAAACAAACAAGTTCTTCCAGAAATCAGAAAATGTACAGTCTCTTATATTTGATGGTCGAAGAGGGCTGACATAGTACATTTTCACAAATAACTTGAGCATTCACACAGACAGATCTATGTCTAATGCACTAAAACTTTCATAAGAGAAGTCTGATGATCCAGGAACATAGCAGCTGATGTCAATAACATCTTCGCAGGTAGACAGCCTTGTCAAGTTGTGAAAATTCTCCAGCATTTCAAGGACTGACTCTGAAGATGGGGAAAGTCAGTCCCTGAAATATTGGAGAATTTCGCACCTTAGCAGCTGTCTGTCCAAGAAGATTTCATTTTATGGTTTTCACAGCTGCATTGGCAATTATCTCTACATTTTAAAAGGACAGAATAAAGAAATGACATGAATTTTAACAAGAATTTAAGAATTAATAAGAATGAAAAATTTCAAACTTGTTAAAACTAATAAAAATCACATGAGAAAAGCCTATGTATAATATAATATAATATAATATATTATATTATGTTAAGTTGTGTTATGCTAGGGGACCGCAGTAGCATAGTGGCTAAGGTGCTGTGCTACAAATCGGAAGGTCACTGGTTCGATTCCAGATGGTGTCATTGGAATTTTTCTTTGACATAATTCTTCCGACCGCACTATGGCCCTGGGGTCGACTCAGCCTCTAACAGAAATGAGTACCAGGAGCATTTTCTGGGGGTTAAGGCAGCCGGTGCGTAAGGCTGACAACCTTACCACCCTCCTGTGCCATTGTCATGAAATCTGGGAACCTAACTTCCTGGAACCCTCTGGGCCACTCCAGTCCTGTAACGGGATTTCTTTACCTTTTTTTTGTGTTATGCTATGTATTATATTACATTACATTATATCATATCATGTCATGTCATATCAAGTCACATCACATCACATCATATATCTTATTATATTATATTATATTATAGCTGAGAAAAATGTTTTTGGCATCATCATTTTACAGTTTTAGATAACAATATCCATTTTAAAAAAATATAAGCTTTTGTATTTTCCTCTGTATATTATTTTATGTGAATAGTCAGTTGATGGCTTTAGTACAAGCTGAAACACACAGGTATGTTACAAAACCAAGCAATTTCAACTGGCAACAGAAGTGTTGGATTGGAAAATTTGAAATTAATGTATTTTTTCATCACAATTTGATACACTTCAATAACCATGGATTATCCAATTTCCACAACTAAAATATCTAGTTTATCACAGCACACTGCACAAAAATTGATGATGACATCTTGAAACAGACCACCACGAGAAATCTGAAGCAGTACTACAGCACGCAGCATAGACTTCTTCATCCGAACATAACATAACATAACATAACATAATCTCCAACTGTGACACTGTTTAAACATTGCTATGGCATTTATAAATTTTAATTTTGCATTCAGACATCCCAGTGTGACATACGGACAAACAGACAGACCATCACTCACAACTATACATCAGACAATACCCTCTACTGTCCAAAAGCTGCTGCACGTTTTGGCTTTTTCATATAAACATAATCACTCACAAGCATCACAATATAGCAGTACGATATTGTCTGAAATACATTTGTGATTAACTGTCCCTTGAGCTAAATTATGTCTTCAATGCACCAACAAAATGCATACATACAATAAAACACATGCATTAAATGTAACCATTTCTGCTACATGTTTCAGCACTTATTGCATCATCTTCAGGGAGAACTTTTTTATGTATGTTCAAAAATATTGTAGTATTTGTGATTTCATAAGTTTGCAACTTTTAAACAGTTACTTAAAAAAAACATGTTTGTTTCAAAGTGGATCTTGTTAAAGTTCTTGTGTAACAAACTTTACAATTGTTTTAAAAATTTTGGTTTGTAGAGGGTACGGTTGCTAAGTTTTGCAGCTGTTGTGGCAATGTATTTTTATTTATTTATTTATTTATATACTGCTGTTGGGTTGTTACCCGGTGGCAGCAGTTATTTTACATGTAAACAAAAAATGAAATTGGTTACTACTAGATTTAAGTCGGGAGGGCTACATGAGAAGCATGTAGTGGCAACTGGGAATTGTAGGAACCATCTCAGCATTTGCTTATAGACACAGGGAAACCAAGAAAAATGTGTGTCGAGGTGGCCGGTCGCAGGACCTTCCCAGAACTGACTTCTAGCCAGCAGTCCGGCACTTAAAGTAAAGTAAAGTAAAGTAAAAAAAAAAAAAGCAATGCACACACAGTAGAACAAATACACATAAGATAACAACAACACACTCAAGACAACTACAACAATACACACGGCCAACCAACAACAAGTACACACAAGACAACTTAAAACTAGCAACAATACATGCGAGACAAATTAGAATACAACATGTACAGAAGGTAAAAACACCCAAGTAAGAGAGATGTTGCTGGCCTTGTTCCAGTTCTGCAGGGTCCATTAGGTACAAACACTTTGCGATGGTCCCTTTTCCTATTGTGTTGTTGTTGTTGTTGTTGTTGTTGCTGTTTGTTGTTGTGTGTAGGTGCATGTCGAGTTATGTAGGTTACTGGAACCGTCTATTGAATTTAAACATTCAGATTTATGAACTGTAACTGGCAGCAGTGTTGGACAGTGGCTGTGCTTCATAAGGGAGCTCAAAAGTAAGATTAGCCTACTTTGAGATCCAACACTCCCTGATGTACAAGAACACTCTGTTTGTTTGAAGGTTCCCAAAATTTAAACTTTCACTAATTTAGCACCCAAAATTTGAAGATAGTTTCCACATGAGTGGAAAATCTGTGGACTCCAAATATGGAAAATACACACACTTTGTGAGAAATACAGAGTTCTAAAGTTACACATGATGGTACACATACAAACCACTACACCCTGAAGGGCTGAATTGGCCTACACTTGTATGGTGCTAATTTCTCATTTTTAAACACTACTATAAAGTAACTCAACATCCAAAATGGAAAGCATCAGACTTCAAACATGAAACTTTCAATTACAGGTTCAATAAGACAAATTTTCTGACACTCTTACTACAGAATAGAATTTATTTACATTCTGAAGATCCTACACAGGAATAAGCCAAGGTTACAGTACATGTCACGGTCTAATATAATATAATGTAAATACATAATAAATATCTATTTGAAGTGTTACAGAAAATATATATATATATATATAATATATATATAATATATAATATATATATATATATATAATCATGAAAACGTCAACTTTCTTATATACGTGTTTTTATAACTCAGAATATCTACTTGAAACAGAAATTATTCTATAGACTATAAGCAATGAGGCAATAAACGGCCTGTTAATAGCACTCCAAACTTTTTATATCACAATTCAAACTTCTGATGATGATTGGAGATTAATAAATAATTTTTTTCCAGTAAAATGAACTACTTGTCAGCAGTTACTGAAGCTATTACTTGGCACATGAAGGTCATATCCATATCATATTTGTATTGCATGTAAATTAATTTGTTTTAAATTCACCCACATTGTGTACAAGAAACAATACTGACAGTATCTGTTGGCACATAGAAAAATACTACACTCTGTAAATATTTGCCCATAATAATCTCTCATTATAGCCCAAGCCATTCTTTCAATCACATCCTTTTTCTTTATGACCGAAAATGTTCCCAGGAAATTATTCTACGTGACACAATGGACTGGAAATAACTTTAGTTCTTCTATTTTCACATGTAATGCAATTTTCATCATTCCAAAGTGTGGTAAATTTGGTTTCCAACTGAAGTTACTGTCAACTTGTACACCAAAAAATTTATTCCTTTCCACTTCTTCAATTGTTTTATCACCATATCATATATTCAGAAGAACACAAGTTTTGATGTTAGTACATAACTTCATGAAATTCATTTTGTGAAAATTTAATGTCAGTTTTACAGTGAGATATCCCACTGTGATGTGTACACAAACAGATACACAAAAAGACAATCATTCAAAACTCCACTGGATAATGTTTACTGTTGAACATGTAACATGTTTCAGCTCATCTGTAAGTGATCACCAGGCACAGGTTAAAAAAATACAAAAATCATTACACACAAGTTCTAACAATTTAAGTTCATGAGAAAATAGTGGTGAAAAGAAGTTTAGAATAAATAAATAATAATTAAAAAAAACACTCCAGTGTCTCTGATGGAATGAACATGAGACACACATTTACCACAAAGTGTGTAATTACAGTTATCCACGTACATCTTCCTATAAAAGTGCCTACGTTAAGCTTCATGAGGTTACCAGAATATTAAGCACATATGAAAACAATAAGAGACTGTAAGTATTGACAATGACTTACAGAGCATACACTACAAAAAAATTGCTGTATGATCTGTATTTAACATACATAGAATAATTAAAGAGCAGGAGCCCAAGGTCAGTTCTCTGAGGAACACCAGAATCCCCTACAAAAGGCATCCAATAAGAACCACAAATTCAAACAAAGGAATAGCAATTGGTTATTGAACAACACAGCCAACAGACAAAGAAGCAGCAACAGTGGAGGTGGTGGTGGTGGTGATAGTAGGTCACAATCACAGAGTATAGGTTTCAATTGAGAAGTGACGTTTAGAAGCCAATAAATATATATATGAGAAAAAATACAGGGCCAAGTCCTTAATGTTGTAATGTGTAACAGAACAGAATTCATTTAAATTCCACAAATCTGTCTTGGGACTAAGGTGGATGTAGAGCATGTCATAGCCTAACACAATATATGCTTCAATACAAATATAAACGTACAGTAAACATCTATTAACATACTTCGAGCAAATAATAATTGTATATTTTAACCATCATCATTCCTACGCACAGGTTTCTAAAATAACCGAGGATTTGTAACATATTCTTATACACAGCACGAGTGTTATGATATCTTAAATACTTCTGTGTTATACTCTTAAACTTCGGATCACACCTGCAAGATTAATTGAAATTGTTTACAGTGCTCCAAGTTTGATATAATTTGAAAATGATTCTTTTATTTCTACTTTGTGCTTTATCATGCAGGCACCTTTTAAGACATTGTCCAACTATGCCTACAATTCCACAAACAGTTCTGATAGTTGTAGATTATAATCTACAGAATTAAACGCTTTAGCAGGATGACAAGCAACCACCAAAGTGCATTGTATTAACAGTGCATAAGATACAATTTGTAAAACTAACCATATATGAGTCCATTGACATATTTTATAAATCATTACTATTCCCTGCAAGGATATTGTTTAAGTTTAGGAAATTACTTACTGTCATACACAACAGTTGATAATGGCATTTTTTTGTAACTTAAATAAGCCTTCCGCCATAAATCTAAAATGTCACACAAAAATGCACACTTAATAAAATATATATATTTCGATATTCTTACCTTCATCACTATCGTAATCCTTTCCTGCCATTGTGTTTTTATAGTTACGCTCTTTAATACACTGCAAATATCTCCTTCTCCCAATCGGCCACACGAACACTGCACAACGATATGATATTTTGGCGGGCTACAGCATAGGCTTGCCAACATAGGTAATTGTCCAGCGCGCACGCTGGGGAAAGGTACTTTATTGAATGTCTCTTGGCTGTACTGAAATCATGTGCTATATGTCTTGTAACCCGTGGTTGTATGAACCGGTATTTCTCATCAATGCTCCAATTTGTTTTTATTACGCAGTTTGGGTGTCAGTGATTCGAATGTGGTTGAGATAATTCTTTGGCGGATTAAGCGAGATGGTATTGTATTGACACAGTAAAATAAATCTGTTCAACGTTAAAACTGAAAATAAATATTTATTACCGTATTTCCCAAAAAGCAATATAATTAATGGCAACTCTGCATAAAATGAAGCCTAAATGTTGCTTCATTTAATGTAATTATTTTGTTTCAGGCAAGTGCTGTCATCGTTACAGGTCTAGGCTTAGCAGCAGTAGGGTTTGCTGGTAGGTACGTCATACGGACTGTACCTGGAATGTCGCAGAAAGTGAGCGACACCATGAAGTTGTTAACGCAACTCGACACTTCAGTACGTAAGAAAGAACTACCATCACAACCTAAAAAGTTGCTTGTATTACAGTAACAGCCCCTTAAAACCCATCATAACAACGTTTGTTTCATTTCAGTCGTTTGCTAACAGCAAGTATTACAAGGGTGGATTTGAAGCAAAAATGACTAGACGAGAAGCCAGCCTCATTTTAGGAATCTCACCAACTGCAAGCAAAACTAAAGTCAAGGTAATCAGATATGTACATTTGGCAAGTGTAAACCAGCCGCGCATGATCTCGTTACATTGGTTACTCTATCACTTCATCTGCACAATTGCTACTGTAAACAGAAGTATCCAACTTAATATTTAGATCCATTAACCATTAATATAGAGACATCACACGTTATCTTTGAGTACTTATCACCAGAAACAAGCAAGTATGATTATTTTAACTTGGTGTATTCCACTGTGTTACTAGTATACAGCATAAACTGGATTTTGTGATCCTTGCAGCACAGTTGTTAATCTGTAGGATATCCAGCTTGTGCCTGGTCTGTACATTGATGGTTCTATCCCAGCTCATAAACAAGACAGCCACACATATGGTTTGGGTATTTTAAGACTTCAGTCTTCAAATATCACATACCTAAAACCGGACGCAAGTGTTTCTTGTATCGTCCTGTGTGGCCATCATGATTGACATAGTAAGTAAATGGAGAAATGTTTACAAATTGTATCCTTTTTTCAGGAAGCTCATAAGAGGATCATGGCACTGAATCACCCAGACCGAGGTGGATCACCTCTTTTAGCAGCAAAAATAAATGAAGCTAAAGACTTGTTGGAGAGTGGAAAGTCGTAAGAACATTTTAAAGAGCATAGTAAAATAACATTAAGAAAACTACTGAAAGATGCACCAGTACTAGTACAGGCATAATACTTCTGAAGAAATATTTGCACAACAAATTATGTAAATATTGTTGTAAATGTTTTGAAATTAGTTTGCTAACATGGTACATTATTTCTTCAATTGTATGTTATTATTTACTGTTATTCTTTTTAGGGCTGATACTAGCAAATACGGTGATGCCTGGTACACATGTATCACTATATGAACATGCCTTCATGGCCACTGTGAAGGTAAAGAATAGGCACAGCAGGCTGCTGCAAAATTATAATAGGCCTACTGCATTACACAGTTTCGCACTCAACTGCAAATTGTACGTAAAGCTTGGCATGTCCCTGTCCTGGAACAGCAGCTAGCCAATACATGGGCTGGATAATCCAGGGTTCAATTCTTGGCAGGGGAAGAGCTATCCTCTTCTCAAACATATCCAGACTGGCTCCTGGATACATGCAGCCTCCTATTCAACAGGAGCCAGTTCTTTCCCTGGAGCTAAAGCAGTCGGGAGCATGGCCGTGCACCTCCATCTAGTGCCAAGGTTAAGAATGAGTAGAGTTACACCTTCACCCCTCTATATGCCTTCATGGCATGCACAGGGTGTCCTGTAAGAAGTTCCAGAATAAAGTGTGTGTTATTTCAATAAAATCTTTATAATGGTACATTTACCATGAATAAAAATCAGATTTAAAACGGAATAACCTGCACCAGGGTGACCGTTTATTTCCAGTTTCTCATAATCACTAGTCTTGATGATAACAGAAAAGTGGCATTATGGTAGAGAGAGAGAGAGAGACAAAAAATCCAGGCAATGTCATATTAAAAATACATAAAAAATTTTAAGAAGGAACTCTCGCCATGATTCATGTCAAAAATGCATTCACTTTCATTACTGATCAACCATTGCAGTAACCTAACCTACATTAAGTGTATAACTAAACATTTCTTCACTGACATGCTGACAGGCACTTGGGCGCCACTCTGAACACAATACCGAGTCAACATTGTGGTTTAAATTCAATGCTACAGTCTTATCACTTCATTTTCATAAGTACCAAATATTTTAACCCTTCAGCGTGGAGTGATGAGCATTGCTCATCATAGTGAAAACATCACCTGTCGTGGAGTGACGAGCACTGCTCATCATGGTGCACACACTCACTCATTCATCTATATCTCGACAACAGAGGGAGCAAATGTAACCAGGCTGCTTCATGCTTGTTCGTGAAGGAGCTGGCTCTCTTATGGTGTGGGAGACAGTTACTAGAAATTATTTCTTCATTTTTTTCTCTGCTCTCGAAGTTTGGGTTTTCTTTTTGCAATCCCTAATTTCACAGACGGTTTTATGCGTCCCTTCTAACAGTGAAATGAAACAGGAAACGAATGTTATCACTATCATCACGTACCTATGTAGCTTTGAAATGGTGCGACATCACCCTCATATATCAATAGACTGTTTGTTCCTTCACCGCTGTTTTCGGGTCTGGATTTCAGTTGTTGCAATGATGGCGTCAAGTGGGAAGTGTTTGTATATGGAGGATGAGATTGAACAAAGTTTGCTAGGGGAACTTACAGCTTCTGATCAGAGTAGTTGTAGTGACAGTGATGACTCAAGTGGGACCAGTGATTTGACTGTAGTTAAGGTAACTGGTTCAGAATGTAGTGATAGTGAAAGTGACGATGTGCAATGTACTACTGCATCCAGTGTGCCTACTGCTTCGAGTGCTACATTTACGTGGGAGGACATGATGAATTATGTAGGGCAAAGAGAACAGTTTGTTGATAACTATGGGCCTCAAAATGAAACTCATTGTGCTAAAGTGTTCAAAATGTTTTTTGATTACCAACTGGTGGAACTAATAGTGTGCGAGACAAACACTTATACAGCACAAAAAATACAAGCCAGAAGTTTCATTCCATTGCGTTCCAGAATGCGGGACTGGAAACCTGTCACTAAAGACGAAATGTATGTTGTGTTAGCACTTTTCATGCTGATGGGAATAATAC
>Ga0123354_10003933_pt1 | contig 20783 bp, 17 predicted proteins | sample TergutLab28metaG_2_FD_97872 | JGI IMG/M metagenome (GOLD analysis project Ga0123354, IMG submission 97872) | Labiotermes labralis P4 segment gut microbial communities from Petit-Saut dam, French Guiana - Lab288 P4 | ecosystem: Host-associated > Arthropoda: Insects > Digestive system > Gut ...
CAGTAGAGTGCAAATTGTGCTTGTTATGTGTACAGTACAGTGCAAATTGTGCTTGTTGTGTGTACAGTACAGTGCAAATTGTGCTTGTTGTGTGTACAGTAGAGTGCAAATTGTGCTTGTTGTGTGTACAGTAGAGTGCAAGTTGTGCTTGTTGTGTGTACAGTACAGTGCAAATTGTGCTTGTTGTGTGTACAGTAGAGTGCAAATTGTGCTTGTTGTGTGGATCCCACATGACTTGCCATGCTTACATAAAACTATACAAAAACCGTTCGATGCGTAATATCTCGGCCGGTGTTTGTTCACTAATTGTGTGTAAAAAGGTCAAATGAAAGTAGGAACATGTTTAAAACAATGCTTATTATGTGTGTAAAAATTATTTGCTCTCCAGTGTTGGCCAAGTGCTGTGAAATTATTGAAAATCCTACACTGTGACATTTATAGAATTTATAGATATGCAGTAAATATGTCGACACAAATGTCTTGATATATATTACATAATTATTAAATATTTTCAGATGGCTGCCTTATCAAGAAATGTATTGGGTAATGTGTTGTGTAATGTGATGTGTTATGTGTTGTGTTACATTGTAGGACATGTCGTTATTGTTACAAAGCATATTGGAAAATCGGCGTTATACAGGGAGTTTCACGACTTTAGGGCCTAACTGCAGGAGGTGATTTCCTAGGTCCTTGTGATCAAAAAAGTTCATATAAACATGTGTCCGATTTTGGACGGTTACGGAGTTATGACCTTTTATAATTCCCGTACACGGCCTCGTGTGAACCGCGTCTATCAGCTGGCGGGTCGCTACTTTTAGCCAGCTACAGACAAGGCGTACCCGTTATCTCGACACTTGAGAGGTACCTAAGACGTGCGGGGAAAGGCGGGGTGCTATGTGCTACCCGCGCGGTTCACAACCGAGCGGCAGCCTGTGTTTGGGCCGGCGGTGGCATTTTCGAAAATCAGTTTGAAGCACCGATAAATTCAAATTAAAGGTAATTTCTCGAAGTTAACTTTACATTCGTACTTTAAGTGTATCATGTATTATGCTGGTTTATTTTTTTTTCGTTTATTGTCAGTAATCGTTACCTTCTATTCTGAGTTTCAAACGGTCATAACTCCGTAACCGTCCAAAATCTGACACATGTTTATATGGACTTTTTTGAACACAAAGACCTAGGAAATCACCTCCTGCATTTATGCCCTAAAGTCGTGAAACACCCTGTATATTGTGCGTGGTGCTTACTGGTTTGGTTGAGGAATAAATCTTAAATAACGAAATTAAATTTATTAGTTTAATTGTAACAAATGGGAATTTTGGTTGAAATTAAGTCCAAAATAATTTCTGCAATACCAGCACGTTGCTTGAACAGCCATTGCTGCTGTACATAATAGTTACAATGGTGTGGAGTGGATGCGATATCTTTGTGTCTTCTGTGTGCACAGGGAACCGGTGCATCTTTATTATGTTTGTTATCTGTGCAAACACTGACATTACTTGGTTCAATGTTTTCCCAGTGGATTGTCCCATAGTCGTCTCTCGCTGTTGCGCTCTTTTGATGATAAATTCCCCCCGCATGCAGCAGCTCATGTATAACTGTTCCGTGCCATAAGCATCCGTTGCGCTGAAGGTTCAGTTGCTGGCGCTATGAGTGATTGAAAATTTGTGATTAACTGTGTCCAGGCAAGAGAGGCATTTTGTTACTACAAGAAGCCTGATCGTGGCTTGTATCAGTGCTGAAGCTACAACAAGCAGTCTGACCTGGTGAAGTCAATAGAACATGTCAGTCGTTCCTGTAATTTGTGGAAACCAGCAGTGTCATAATTTGCAGGGTGACGGTCAGCGTGCTCAGTGGAAACTAATTTTGGGGGAAATCGCAGTTGTTGGGTCAGACCGCCGGGTGGAAGGGGATTATTTTCAAGAAGTTAATGGAGGACAGAGAAAGCAAGAGGGCTTAGCAATTAATATAATGCACCGCACTGATTTTATAGATGGGCAGCGAAGTGTTGAAGAAGAATTTATGGCATATCTTTGGACCGACAAATACATAAATAAATTCGCATACCGTAGCCCGGTACAACCGCGGTATAACAGAAACATATTGTTGCACAATCATATAGTGAACTGCCTACACAAAAGGCACTCTCATTTACGAGTACACAGAGAGTTATTTGCTGAAAAATATTTCAAGTCAGCTGTCAATTTCCCTTGGTTGGGCTTTGGTGTAACACACAGCAATGCAAGGTTTTGAGTGAGTGCAGTTTCCTCAGGACGGTTCGTAAAGCATGTGTGGGGGATATGACATGAGATAAATTGGTGTGAATTTGTTTGTGCGTGGGTTTGGCTGCAGAATCCTAGCGTGCGGGTCGCAGTGCTTGGCTTGTCTTAACGACCCCCTGTACTCTGCTACTCACCCCACCTATGCGTCAAACGTAGGACCAACAGCCAGTATTTTCTCTCGTTATGTGGACATAGTCACTGTCGGACAGTGGGTCTGTAATTCCGTGTGACCGAGTTAACACTTCATCGTGTGTTTTATGGTGTTTGCGCTGTTTTACCCTAAAGTGAAAATTAGGATCATTTCTTATTAAGCTAACAGTTGCTCCGCTGGTTTAATTCCCCACATTCAACTACATTCTACTGATCTTTGTCGTTTTAAAAAATATCTAGCATTATTTAACATTATAGCGATCTGAGGTTCGTGGTTATATTTACATGGCTGGCTTCACGTGTGTGTTTGTTTGAGTGTGTGATTGTTTTCAGGGGCAAGCAGATGTAATTATCGCCATTATTTGGACCCCTCAACATCCAGTGTGCACTGGAGATAAAGAAGTACTCATAATCAATGGATAATTCCCTCCTCGGCCCGTAAACCACTTTGTATATTTTTGCTGCAGTACGAAATGAATACACCTTCTATGACAAACGGCGCTACTTTCTTCGAATAGCAGATCGCAGTGTTGCTCAATCCGTTCCTCTGTGTATCAGTCAGCATGATGTCTCCATCTAACTTGCCACTCTGCTCCAACGCACTCTGCTTGGCCCTGACATCTGCAACAAAACTTACGGTAACTCACTGTGTGTGGCGACCGGATGTAGCAGTTGTAACAATTCTGCTGCTGTCCTTGTGGAACAGTTTTATACTGGCTTAATGAATTTTGTGGGATGGAGTTCGGTGTTGAGTTTTACTGAAGCACACGGAGGATTTTTAAATTACGTTAAAATCTGTGAAACCGACCATGAAATTCTAAGTTGTATAGGCTTACACAGCAAGTGTGTAGCAAGTGGTACAGGCCATGCAGCCACATAGTCGCCATTTGGTTTTAAACATTTGTCTCACTATACCACTAAGGTGCAGAATGAATCGGTGTTAAGTTTCTGTAGCCAGGAAAAGACAGCTTGTTTCACGTCTGCATCTGTTGCAGATCGGTTGCCGACCGAATGTACAAGTATCTAGTGTGCATGGACTTACCGATCATACGTGCTGTGCAGCAGGTAGCCCCAAAAATCAGGATCACAACGTGGAAGAAAATCTTGACACAGGATGTGCTATCGTCTGTGTGGCTGAGATGTTGAATGCACTTTATATGAAGTGGCGGAAGTTGCACTAACTTACCTGCATGTGACACAACTCTTAACGATAAGGTATCAGGGCTGTGCAGGTATATCTTACGATAAGCTAAGTTTTGAATTATTGCTATTCTGTCGTAACGTTCTCTCGCTGTTTCTTACAAATTGAATGGTTGGACCTCGCACATGCTTGCAGTTTACATTTTGAGTGGTCACTTCGTGGGTCTTGACGAATTTAAAGCTAAAGTTTTCCCTTAATATGTTATAAGTGCTCTGATAGGAGATGCAATGTGTGGGCGTTCACCTTTACTTTGATATTCGCCATAATTTTGACGGCAGGGTTGTTAGCGGTACGTGCGTGACGCATTTCACCCCCATGGAAATTCGTTGGGAATTTCATCCGTTACTTCAATGTTATCTAAGTCAACGGCACAGTGTGTTAAACTGGACAACGCACACCTTGCTTCAGACTCTACATGACTGCATAGACACAATTGGAATGAACAAATCGAAGTAGGTATTTGGATGCAAAAATTGTATATCCATTGCAAATTTTTAAGTTAATATTTAATAAACTATCATTAAGTTTACTTATTTAAATATACACTAATGATTATAACCCTTATATTTGACACGCTACTGCGGTACACGCTAAAGCTGCATTGCCTAAAGGCAGTGTATATAAATGTTGTGTACATTTTGTGTATCGGTCATCTGACTGATTTTGTGCCAGAACGGACCAAACAGTGTGGGGCTTCCAATAACTTGTATTGGTAATACAGTACAGTAAAGCTACATGTTCATTTCGATTTATTCAATCCATATAAAGTCTATAAAATCTCACCACACATCAACATCTACAATAAAATCCACTACACCTATATACTGAAATAATATCAAAATTAAAATATATTACAATGAACAAATATTAAACTCTCATACTTTTACAACCCACACATAATCAAAACAACATAAATTTCTCCACTCAATAAAAAGCATCATGCGGCAGGGGGGATTTTAATACCCTTTTAAAGATTTTAATTAGCTCACTTTCTGTACGGTTTATACAGTTTGATCAGTCTCATTCCCATATTTACCACATCTTAACTTCAGAAGGCTGTATTACAGAATTGTGCATGTAAATACAACTTTGTACATTTTGAGTCTTTCCACTTCTTAATGTAACATATCACTTTCATTATATATAAAGAACCCACTGTCGGTGTTTTGTGTATTGGAATGTTTAGATGTCTGTCTACAGGACGTGCATTTGGTTGTGTGTGGTCTTGTAATGTGTTAATCATTGTGTTGGTGGATGTGATTTGTGTTTATGGAAACTTGTGTGCAGCTGAAGACACATGCTGCAGCCGTACGCTTGGTGTACTGATTGTGTGGTTATTGAAGGTGTGTGCAGATGTTTAGAGTGATTATGACTATGAAGGTTATGAACTGCGATCGCGTGGCATGAGATGAATTTATAACACAATTTGAAATTAGGCGCAAAGTTAAATTCCCATACATAGTTGAATTTTCGTACATTCTTCCAAGTCTCTCAACGTCTTTCGCACTGAATCCATTTAACTGGCCTATTCGTGCGGTCGGATCCTGCAACATTAACAGACATTTACATTTTATTTACCGGCTATTGTTTTACATACAAAGGTATATTAAACAAGAAAGTTACATATCAGTTATGTGTTACTTCCCTGCAAATGTAATAACAAGACACACACAAACTGTGTGCTTTATGTGGGATCGCAGTGTGTAATGGCTAAAACGTACAGAAGGAATAGCACTGACATAAGGATACGAAACGTTTGTATTAACCAGGACATACTGTTGAATTGGCAGGCATTGCTGGCTGTCTGATAAACGGCTGTGTTTCTTTTAGTTTTGGTACAATGTGCCTGACATGTTTCAAACAGTCTGGTTTAACATTAGGGCTTTGCTAGGTTTCTATTGGATTTTTGTATGGGTTTTTTTAAGAACCTGAATAAAAAGCTAAAAAAGTCTCTGGTGATAAAGTACATAGTTTGAAACATGTTTGGTTTAACGTAAATATTGCAACGTTTGCACCCAAGTTTACTGATGTAAGTAACAGACTTGTAATTAATTATTTGTGTTCCGTCCAAGAACTGTAACCAAATATTTGCAAATTGCTTTAGCTCATTGGTTACCATATATATTGGTAGTAGTGTCAAATTGCAATTGGCAATATCACAGCTGTTGCGGGAATGACGATTGTTAATTGTTTACTCACAAGTTATTCTAAGAATTTAAACGGTAAATTTTCAATGTTTGTCTTCAAAAACGGTAACTAATTATGCTTTTTACGTTTATATTTTACAGATGACGGAGATTTGAGATGCATACAAAATTTAGATGAAAATCTTAAAGGGAAGGTTTCAGATCAGAGATATAAGCTTGGCTGGGATGATAGTATTAAGAAGGATTTTAACTTGTTTTGATATAAAACTTAATGACTATAGTTTGTGTGAATGTGACATTGAACATTTAATCTCTACAAACACAAGGAATTTTAGGACCGTCTGTGTAACTGCCGGTGTTTGAAGGGATTACTTCGTTTTATGCAAGTTTTTTTACTCTTTCCCTAGCACAATATCGTACGAAAGCTCGCATGTCCTGTGTCTGATTTTATTATTTTTTAGTTTGCTGTGGCTATATCAACCACTTCAAAGTAGTATTGCTGGTGTGTTTTGTTTCCCTTGTCAGTGCAGGTGGTTATTTGTTGTGTAATAAAGAGGGATATGCTGGAAGGGGAAGTGTCGTCATTGGGTCAGGTGTGGAGAGGATCAGTGTGTGGGCGTGGTTGTTTGCAGTAATGATGCAGTAGTGCAGAACTACTTATGAGCCTCAAATTGAGTGGAAAACATCACAAGTGTTCACCTCCATAAATCTCACTTACCCTCGAAAGTAACAAATTCAGTTCTTCACATCACATTCAGTACACTCTCCAAATATTGTGTGCAATATATATGTTACTTTGAAGACTTTCATTTTGTCATTAAAGTTTATGTCAATAATCTGTACATGATATTCTGAAAGTAAGTTTACAAAGACTCTACTCAGATCACAAGGATATACAGCTTTATTTACAGCTGGCCACCAGCAGAATGTGACAGAATGTAAGCAGTTCTTGAAACTTTCATCCACCATCCATAATGTACACTGAATCATAAATGAAGTTGTGTTTCCATGCAGTGTGAGCATAATCTTGATAAAGCAACCTTATGACGAGTGGTATTGCAATTATCTGACATCTTGAATAGTATATGTCAAGTCTCGCAGTCAACAAATTTTGAGAGTTCTGCTATATGAACAATACTACCACCAACGTCACTATATCCAACCCCATAACCTCCTGCCAAAGCTGTAGGTCTGGTCTGTCCCCACCGTTATGATTGTCTCCCCCCTAAAGTCAAGGGTACCAAATTCTACCCTATGAGTGCTCCCACCTCAGAAATTGGTTCTTATGACCACATATGTGGAGGGAAGAAAGATTAACACAGACTGTAGCTGCAGGCACTAGAAACAAACCGATTAATTAATTTTATTGAGTTGTGTATTTCAATGGCGCTCTCAGTTTCTTATAATGTTTGGTGTTGGTGACAGATAAGTAAATTACTGTGGTGCATCGGTAGAGTGATACTGGCAACAGATAACTGAAGTAATGAGAAAAATCTGTTTCACTGCCACTCAACCACAGTATACAGGACACAGACTGAACTGGGAATGAACTCAGGCATTGACATGCGGTTGCCTGACTACCTGTCCTTCTATATTATTTTGTGTTTTGATTAATCTCATGTCTGTAATAATAGACCACAAATCCTGCCTGAGAACCCGTAAGTTGATAACAAAAAAAAATATGTCTCTTACCTTTGGCTCAATTGTTCTCCGTCCATTCCTTGAGAATGCATAAGGACCATAGTGCAGTACACTACAATAGTCATATGGCACTCCAAAACTGGAGATTATGTGTGCTGGAGGTATATGGAAATTGCGTTCTGTACCTGATGAAGAAAAGAGAAGTTACACTCTATATTTGCAGTATTCACTCAGCCACACAATTTACTCTTTTTACCGCTGTGTTTGTTGAAAGTTTAAATTTCTTGCCGTGTAACCTGAAAAGATGGCCAACAGATGTTAGTTGCTTAGCAAAAGCAAGGATGTGCTGCCTGGTTATGCCTGACGACATATCGAATGGAGTGGCAGTGGATGAGTGTGAAGTAATTTTGAAGTGATGATGTTAAGGGGGAAGTGAAGGAACATTACGGATATACCTAAACATAAATTGTTACAGTAACGTCAAACAGAACAACGTTTTGTGTTCAGTAATGGCCACGTGTTTTGGTCTAACAAGACCGTCGTTAAGCCGCCTTTTAAAAAGGATTTTAATAATATTGTACAGTACAGTGCAAATTGTGCTTGTTATGTGGATCGCACATGACTTGCCATGCTTACATAAAACTGTATAAAAATCGTTCGATGTGTAATATCTCGGCCGGTGATTGTTCACTAATTGTGTGTAAAAAGGTCAAATGTAGGTAGGAACATTTTTAATGTAATATTTTTGTGCGTGTAAAAATTATTTGTTCTTCAGTGTTGGCCAAGTGCTGTGAAATCATTGAAAATCCTACACTGTGACATTTATAGAGTTTATAGATATGCAGTAAATATGTCGACACAAATGTCTTGATACATATTGTGTAAATGTTATATATGTTTAGGTTGCTGCCTTATAAGTGAATGTATTGTGTACTTGATATATAATGTGTTGTGTAATGTGATGTGCCCAGAATAGGTGTTATCGGTATTGTTACAAGCACATACCAGCATGGAAATTATTTAGATGTGTGCGGGGTGTTTACTGGTTTGGTAGTGGAATTAATCTTAAATAAATAATAGTCTGTTGATTAAATGCAAATCATTGGGAATGCGAGTCCAAATTGTGTCCAAAATCTTTTCTGCAATACCAGCACTTTGCTTGAACAGCCATTGCTGCTGTATATATTAGTGAGAGTCTTGTGCAGTGGATGTGATATCTTTGTGTGTTATGTGTGCACAAGGAACTGGTGCATATTTATTATGTTTGTTATGTGTGCAAACACAGATATTACCCTCTTGGATGTTATGCCAGTTGACTGTCACATAGTTGTCTCGGTCTGTTGCACTGTGCATGTGAAAAAATCCCAGTGCATGCAGGAACTCATGTATAATTATTCCGTGTCGTAAGCATCCGTTGCGCTGGAGGTTGAGGGGCTGGCGCTGTGAGTGATTGAAAATTTGTGATTAACTGTGGCCAGGCAAGAGGGCCATTTTGTTTCTACAAGAAGCCAGATCGTGGCTTGTATCAGTGCTAAAGCTACAACAAGCAGTCAGGCCTGGTGAAGTCAATAGAACATGCCAGTCGTTCCTGTCATTTGTGAAAACCATCTTTGCCAAAATGTGCAGGGTGACGGTCAGCTTACTAGTGGGAGCGTAATTTTGGGAAGATCGTATTTGTTGGGTCAGACCGCCGGCTGAAAGCGGATTACTGACAAGAAGGTAATGGAGGACGGAGAAAGCCAGAGTGTTTTGCAAGTAATATAATGCACCGCACTGATATTATAGAGGGACAGCGAAGTGTTGAAGAAGAATGTATGACGTGCCTTTGGACCGACAAATACGTAAATAAATGCGTATTCCGTAGCCACTTTAACCGCGGTACAACCGGCGGTGTAACAGAAACTTATTGTTGCACAGTCCAGTAATCAACTGCCTACACCAAATAGGATTTTGAGTACGCAAATATATATTACATAGACCAGCTTTCGTCGTACCTCGCTTGGTTTTTGGTGAAATTACAGCCGGTTCCTAAGTTAGTTACTCCAAATCGGACACGATGCTTCTGATTTTCTCACAAGGTGGGGAGGGGTGTAGAATATGAAAGTAACCGTTATGTATTTCTGTGTTGTGGGTTTAAGCTGAAAACCACAGCGGTGCAGTTCGCAATGCTGGGCTTTTCTTAGCAACGCCCTGTACTCTGTTACTCACCCCTCCTTGACGTCCAACGTAGGACCAACAGCCAGTATTCTCTCCCGTTATGTGGATGTAGTCGCTGTCTTTCAGTGGGTTGTATTGCGTGAAAACAATGGGCGTCCACTGGTGGAAGTCGCGAATAGCCTGCAGGATTCTGTCCCTCTGCACACTATCTGCGCAGGAAACGGGGCTCTGTCAGTTCAGAACAGAATGTGATGCACCAGCAATACATGGAAATTGCCACTTTGTATTTAGGGAAAGAGGAGTCCTGTTCAGAAAGTTCCCGGACTGTGTTCCGAAGGTGCCATCCGCTGTCACAGCGCTCCCAAGGTCGTACTATGATCCAGAATTTCATTTAGGAACAGTGAAACATCTGCGTTATGCAGTTCGCAAGAATGAAGAAGAAATTGCGTTCTTTTGCGTGGCAGGTGACAATCGCGCACCTGTATTGCCCTATTATGTGCAGCCGATGTTAGCCGAACACCATGATCCACAGGAGGATCAGACGAAAATCTGTCCTCACACGGCTCTATTCGAGTTTTTCCTGTTTCCTGCCCTAAGAACGCCCTTAGAATTAAAGCTTCTCACGATGAGGAACGACCCAAATTAACTCCACACACTAACTTCTGCATGTACAGCAAGCGGACAACGGTAGGTGCTCCCAGCAGCGCAAGAGCCTCTGGAATAATCTTATCCAAGTGAAGTGTTCTGGTTCAGAAGGGATCAGTACGTAATGAAGGTGATTTGTGTGTTTTGGTTCCACAGCATCAGTCCAGGTGCTTCCTGATCAGACGTCATTTTGGAATATTTGGGTCTCTTACCCTATATAAGGAGTGGCGGTGTTTACCTCATTGTTAACCTGCTATGAGAGTTCAGGGCTCCGTTGTGTGAGTCTGCAGTGCTGGGCGGAGAAGCTGCCCTTTTCAATACAAAGAGCACTTGATAGCGTGGTTCTTGCCAATCATTTTTGTTAAATTTTCGACCTGTTTTTTGAAGATGTACGATCCATTAGCATGTACTCACCTCACTTCCTTCCTGAACCATAAATTTCGCCTCTTGAACTAAAAATGCAGCTCCACAGCAACCAACCAACAAAAGATTTGAGGGAGGACACTTGCTCCAAAGCGCAAGACGACGTCCCTCGATCTGAAGCCATTCCTGCCTTGACCGCATCGGTGGGCTCAGTAACAGACTTCCAAAAATATTTTTAAAAGACATTGTGCTTAAGCTAAAGATTTCCCTTCGCGGTTAATTCTCCAATGCGAGCATGCTAAGGTCGTTTAGCTGCGAGTTAGAAGGTCGTATTGGGAGGTGGGACACATTTCGTTGGAAGGCTTTCTGGGATTCGAAACGAGAGTGTTCAAACTAAAGTTAACGGTGGAATAACCGCGATTTTTTTTAGCTTGTCCCTTTTATCCTGTCCCTCACACTGCTGCTCTGTCACATAGGAAGCCTCCATCTGCCGGCCATTCTGTAACAGCCGCGCTGCTGCAGACAGCGATACAAGATTCTGTACTTCCTTGTGACCGAGTTAACACTTCATTGTGTGTAGTATGGTGGTTGCGCTGTTTTACAGTAAAGTTGAGTGACAGGAAGTTTCCTTGAGGAGCTCGACTGGTTAAATTACCCACATTCAACAAAAACGTACTCCTCTTTACCGTGTTTAATAATATCTAGCAATTAGACCTTATATAGATCTGACGATCGTGGGTTTGTTTATATGGCTGGCTTGATTTGTGAGTGTGTATAAGGGTGCATGAATTTTAAGGGGTAAACAGATGTAATTATCACCATTATTTCGTCCAATCCAAATCCAGTGTGTACTGGAGCTAGAGCGGTATTCATAATAAATTGATATTTCCATCTAAGCCCCGCGTAGCACTTTGTACATTGGTGCTGCAATACTCACTGAACACACTGTCTATGACAAACGGCACTTCTCCGCTCGGCCAGCGAATTGCAGGGTGGGTGAATCCGATCCTCAGTTGTTCGTCAGTCAGCATGATGTCTCCTTCGAACTTGCCACTCAGCTCCCACGCACTCTGCTTGGCCCTGACATCTGCAACAAAACTTACGGTAACTCACTGTGTGTAGCGACCGGATGTAGCAGTTGTAACAATTCTGCTGCAGTCCTTATGGAACAGCATTTTACTGGCTTTTAATGGATTTTGTGGGATGGAGTTCGGTGATGAGTTTTACTGAAGCACATGAGGGAATTATAAACTGAGTGAACAAACTGTTTGCAGCCGACAACCTCATTCTAACTGATATGTGTAGGCCTACATGAGATGTGTTTAGCAGGTGGTACAGGTCAGACAACCACATAATGGCCATTGCAATTTAAGAATTTGTCCCACCACACCGCCAAGGTGGAGAACAAATCAAGTGTTTTTGGCGAGAGTGTGACAGCTTGCTTCGTGTCAGCATCTGTTACATATCGTTTACCGACCGAGTGTACGAGTGAATAGTGTGCAGAGACTTACCGATCACCCTTGCTGTGCCGCAGGGAACAAAAAAAACCAGAATCACAACGCGGAGTAACATCTTGACATCAGATGTGCTATCGTTTGAATGGCCGACGTGTTGAGTGCAGTTGATATGGGTCGGCGTAACGTTCACTAATCTGTATGTCCCACGATACTTAGTGATATTTTATGATAACTGTGGAGTTGATTTATGATATGTCACTTTCTGGATTATTGCTATTGTGTCGACTTTTCGTTCCGTGGTGTGTCTTATGAACTGAATGATTGGACCTCGCACCTACTTGCGGTTTATATCTTTATTGCTCAGTGCGTGTGTCTTGACAAATTTAAGGGTAAAGGTTTCCCTAACAAGTCATAAGTGCTCAGATAGGAGACGGAATGTCAGCGGTATGCACTTGCCGCAATGTAATCAAATGGAATTTTCTTAGGAATCTTTTCCGTTTGAGGGTGGTTGCACCTCAAGCTTATTGAATTCGAACAGAATTGGCCCACTTGAAAATTTTCCAAGGACCCTCAGGGTACATCACCACCGCACGCCCCTGTGAAGATTGATGTTGGGTTTTGTATTACAGTGACACGAAAATAAACACTTGACGTATGGAAAATATATTGTTATTTGAATAAAGGTAGACCAACTTGATATCACTTAATTTATTATGTCAATTTACTGCTCAACATATTTCGGATGTTAATACATCCATCTTCAGGAGCTGCGACTACTTGGTGTGTTATTGCATAGGTTGTATTGTGCTGTAATGATAGAGGTTTGTGCGTTAATTTATTTATCTAGTGGAAAGTGTTATACCTATATTATGTGTCGTGTGTGGCTCTGGGTGAGTGTGTTCCTGCAAGCGTGTGGTGTCCTGTGGCTCTTGAATATTCTAGCGGGTGGTGTGTTTTGGTTGGGTTTTATGCATATGTACTGGTGTCTATATGAATGAACTTGTACATACCTGGCTTGAGGAATGATGGTGTTGTAATAAAATAAATGACATCAAGTTGGTCTATCTTTATTCAAGTATCAAGATGATGCACGGTCCAATACGCATAAGAATATATTGTTATATTGATTATATATCTTTGCTATGATGAGTCCCAGAGGATAGCACCTCTGTGTCGAAACATGTAGCAGTATATATATATATATATTAGAAATGGTGTATCACAGGTTGCATCTGTTGGATGATATATTGACTGTTCTTTAACCTTGCACTGTTTCACTTTACCATTCAAGTTGCCACACATAAATATCTATCCACAGGTGTACATGATGTCTCCATTATTCAGTCATTTAGTGCTTTTATTTGTTCAGTGTTCAGCAGCAGCGTGTATGTTTGTTACATGTGGGATTGGGTGATGTGACGAGTTTACTGGCTGTGCTGTGTTGAGACTTGACACATGTGGATATCCATGTCATGGACGTCATGTGGTTTATTTAACTGTCGACTATTATGCCATTGATCTGTACAAAGAAAATACAGTGATAAAAATTTGTCCTTTCACGCAGTGGAAAATATTTTATACTGTGGATATTCCTGAGTACGAATTCACTGCAAAATGAAATCCCCAGACCAATGCTGCAGGCACAGCACATCTTCAAATCCACACGTTGTGTTCTACTGTACACGTATGGCTTAAACCAATCTGAGTGTCTGCCTTTGACTGCATATTGTTGTTGTTTGTTTTAACGACAGTTCATGATTTGCACAAACAAAAACAGTCCGGTCTCAGTGAACACTTCCACTATATCTCGTAGTAATGCAAACGTTTAAAATAATTTAAGTAAGCCAACGTGTAGCGTTAGTTGTTGACTGTCGCCTTCTGAAGCCAAACCGTTCAGCAACAGACAAATTGTAATTTATTGGACGTGACCGAAAATTTGTACAATAAACACTTCATACTATGCAAGGGCTCATTTTATTGGGCTCACTAATATATGCCTAATGCATGGATAATATGAAGTGCTTTTGTCGTGTGAAATTTTCCGTGTTGTAATTTTCATGGCAGGATAAGTATGAGCATTCACGATGTAACCAAGTGAACAAACTGTACTGCTGTGAACGTAAATTTGATTGTGTCTGATTGGTCAGTTTTATGTCGTACAGCTACAATAGAAAATAACCAGTTGCAGTTGGCCATTGTTACATATCATACTTACCTGGAAAATACTAGATTAATTTTGAAGTTTAGCGTGAGGTAACGTCGATATTTTTGTCCGTAACAGTGTATTGATTGCTGCCGAGTTGTTTGTTTTAGTGCAGGTTGAGAGCCTGCGGGTCGGTAGTTGTGTAGCTTGTGGAGTTGTGTGTGGTCTTGTAATGTGTTAATCGTTAGGTTGATGGACTGGGGTTGTGTTTAAGGAAACTTGTGTGCAGCTGAAGACACGTGTTGCAGCTGTACACTTGGTGTACTGATTGTGTGGCTATTGAAGGTGTGTGCAGATGTTTAGAGTGATTGTGATTAAGTTTTTGAACTGCGATCGTATGGCATAAAATGTATTTTCATACATTTTTGCTAGCTTCTCGATGTCTTTCTCGCTGATTCCCACTTTCTGTCTTATGGGTGCGTTCGGATTCTGCAGTATTAACAGAAATTTACATTTCAGTTACAGACTCACATACTACATACAAAGGTAAATTAAATGAGAAAGTAATATTTCATTTGTGTGTTACTTCCCTGCAAATGTAATAGCAAGACACACACAAACAAACTCTGTGCTTTATGTGGGATCGCAGTGTGTAATGGCTAAAACTTGCAGGAGGAATAATACTGAGATAAGGATGTGAAACATTTGTATTATCCAGTACAAACTGTTGTACTGTTGCATTAACAGGCATTGCTGTCTGTCTGATACAACGGCTGTCTTTTTCTTGTACTTTGGTACAATTTGCCTGACATGCTTCAAACTCTTTGGTTTATCATTAGGGGATTTCTTAGGCTTCTGTTGGATTTTTGTAAGGTATGTTATAAGAACCTGAATTATAAGCTAATTAAGTCTGTGGTGATAAAGCAGACAGTTTGAAACATATTTTGCTTAATTAAAATATTACATTGGAGGCACTAAAGTTTACTGATGTAAATAAGAGATATATAAATAAGTATTTATATTCCATCCAAATCCTGCGACAGTATTTGCACTTTACTTTATGACCTGTAGATATTGCTCATATTGGTAGTAGTGTATAATGGAAGTTGATAACATCACGGATGTTGCAGGAAAGACGAATGTCAATGGTTTACTCACAAATTATACTAAGAAACAAAATAATAAATTTCCACAGTCTGCCTTCAATATCTACAACCAGGTTACTGTCTTTGCTTACATTTATAATTCACAGACGACTGAGATCAGAGATGCGTACAAAATTTAATCAGAAAAAGTCTCAAAGGAACGTGTCAGTTCGCAGGCATATCATGTTTGTTATTAGAGTATTAAGATAGATCTTAACTTGATTTGGCTTCAAAACTAATGACAATGGTTTGTGATTGTGATAGTGGATATTTAATACCCGTAAATACAAGGAATTTCTTGACCATATATGTAACTGCCAGATTTTGAGGGGATTATTACCTAATATGGTCATTTTCACCGTTTCCTTGTTACAAAATTCTGTGAATGTTTCCTACTTTCTGTGTCCTGTTGTATTATTCTGTAGTTTGCTGTGGCCTATTTCAACCACCTCAGAGCTCTGATTGCTATTTTGGGTTTTAGTCGTTGAGAGAATTGTTGGTTATCTGAAGGGGGGTGTGATGGTCTGTGCTGGAAGTGTAAATGTCAGTACTGGAGCAGATGTGCAGAGGATCAGTGTGTGGGCGTGTTTGTGGGGAGGAGTGTTGCAGTAATGCGGAACTATTTTTGAATCCCAAAATTAGTTAAAAACGTCACAAATGTTCACTTCCATAATTCCCATTCACCCTCAAATGTAACAAAAATAGCTCATTACTTCACCTCTGGTCCACTGTCTACAAATTGTGAATAAATATATTTTTATTTTGAAGCCTTTAGTTTTGCCATCAACAGTTTTGTGTATCTCCTGTAAACGGTGTTCTGAAAGTGACTGTACGAAGATTGTACTGAGATAACAGGGAGGCACGGCTTTATTTAGAGCTGGCCACCAGCAGAAAGTGACAGGGGGAAGGTGCAACAGTTCTTGAAACCGTCATCCACCATTTTTAACGGATACTGAGCTATAAATGAATAAGTGTTTCCATGGAATGTGAGCTTAATCCTGATAAAGAACATTTACAATAGCTTGTGTTACAATTATCTGACATCTTGGCTTTTATATATCAAGTCATAAATACGGCACATATTGCACCACCATCACCACCACATCACACCCCACCAAATCCTTCCCAAGCTCTAGGTCCTCCCTGTCCTGCACCCCACCACCTAAAATCAAGGGTACCAAATTCTTCCCTGTGTGTGGTCATACGTCAGAAATGATTTCTTATGACAAGTTATATGAAGGGAAGGAAGACTAACACAGACTGTAGCTGCAGGCACTAGAAACAAACAAATAAATTCATTTTATTGAGTTGTGTAATTTGATGTCGCTGTCAGTTTCTGAGATTATTTGTTGTTGGTGACAGATAAGTAAATGAGTGTTGTGCATCGGTAGACTGATACTAGCAACAGATAACTGAAGTACTGACACAAATTTTTTCCACTGCCACTCAATGACTATTATTATTAGGGGCACTGATCTGGGAGTGAACCTCAGACCTCTGCACTGAGGGGCTGTTGCCTGACTTCTTGTCTTTGTTTATTATTTTGTATTTTTATTAATCTTATGGCTTTAAGAAAGAACCACGAATGCTGCCTGAGAACCAACAAGTTAACGCCAAAAATAAATACAACAGTTTGGCTTACATTTGACTCAATTGTTTTCTGGTCATTCCTTGAGAATGCATAAGGACCATAATGCATTACACTATCATAGTCATATGGCACTCCAAAACTGGTGCTATAGCTTCCGTCATATTTATCAAAATTGCCTTCATACCCTGGTGAAGAACAAAGAAAATACACTGTACATTTACTGAACTCACTCAGCCACACAATAACACTATATTTTACAGCTGTGCTTGTTGAAAGTTTAACTTTCTTGCTGTGTAACCGGCAAAGATGGCGGTCAGATGTGAAGTGCTTATCAAAAGCAAGGATGTGCTGCCTCGTTAAGCATGACTACATATCGAATGGAGTGGCAATGGATGAGTGTGAAGTAATGGTGAAATGATGATGTTAAGGGGGAAGTGAAGGAAAATTACAGATATACCTAAACACAAATTGTTACAGTACCATCAAACAGAACAACGTTTTATGTTCAGTAATGGCCACGTGTTTTGCTCTAACAAGACCGTTGTTAAGCTAGCTTTGATAAAAGTGTAATAATATTGTACAGTAGAGCGCAAATTGTGATTGTTATGTGGATCCCACATGACTTGCCCGGCTTACATAAAACTGTATAAAAATAGTTCGATGCGTAATATCTCGGCCGGTGATTGTTCTTAAATTGTGTGTAAAAAGGTCAAATGTAGGTAGGAATATTTTTAAAATAATTATTTTATGCGTGTAAAAATTATTTGCTCTCCAGTATTGGCCAAGTGTTATGAAATAATTGAAAATCCTACACTGTGATATTGATAGAGTTTATAGATATACAGTAAATATGTCGACACATATGTCTTGATACATATTGAGTAAATATTATATATGTTCAGATGGCTGCCATTGGGATTGTTTTGGGTAATGTGATGTGTAATGTGATGTGTAATATGTTGTGTAATGTGATGTGTAATGTGATGTGTAATATGTTGTGTAATGTGATGTGTAATGTGATGTGTAATATGTTGTGTAATGTGATGTGTAATATGATGTGTAATATGTTGTGTAATGTGATGTGTAATGTGATGTGTAATATGTTGTGTAATGTTTTGTGTAATTTGTTGTGTTCCAATATAGGAGATATTGTTATTGTTACTAGGCATACCGCAGAATCTACGTGAAGTTGTTGTGTGTTGGATGTTTACTGTTTACTGGTTTGGTGGAGGAATATTTCGTAAATAAAAAATTAATTTTATTAATTTTATAAAAACGAATGTGAAATCTGTTTGAAATTATGTCCAAAATCTTTTCTGCATTACCAGTGATTTGCCTAAACAGCCATTTTTTCCGAACATAATAGTGACAAGGGTGTTCAGTGAATGTGACATCGTTGTGTGTTCTGTGTGCACAGGGAGCTGGTGCATATTTATTATGTTTGTTATGTGTGCAAACACTGACATTACCTCCTTGTATGTTATCCCACTTGATGGCCACTTATTTCTCCCGGTCTCTTGCAGTGTGCATGTGATAAAATCCCAGTGCATGCAGCAGCTCATGTATAACTGTTCCGTGCCATAAGCATCCGTTGCGCTGGAGGTTCAGTTGTTGGCGCTGTGAGTGATTGAAAATTTGTGATTAACTGTGTCCAAGCAAGAGAGACATTTTGTTACTACAAGAAGCCTGATCGTGTCTTGTATCTGTGCTGAAGCTACGACAAGCAGTCAGACCTGGTGAAGTCAATAGAACATGTCAGTCGTTCCTGTAATTTGTGAAAACCAGCTGTGTCAGAATGTGCAGGGAGACGCTCAGCGTCCTGAGTGGGAGCTTAATTTTGGGGAGATGGCAGTTGTTGGGTCAGACCGTCGTGTGGAGTGGGATAACGTACAAGAAGGTAATGGAGGGCAGAGAAGGCAAGAGGGCTTTTCAGGTAATATGAATCACCTCAATGATTTTATATAGGGACAGCGAAGTGTTGAAGAAGAATGTATGGCATGTCTTTGGACCGACAAATACGTAAATAAATAAGTATTCCGTGGCCATATTAACCGCGGTACAACCGGCGGTGTAACAGAAACATATTGTTGCACAATCCTCTAATAAACTGCCTACACACAGGCAATCTTGAATATACAAACAGGTATTTTCTGAAATACTTTTCAAGGCAGATCTCAGCTTCCCAATCTTGGTTGTTGGTGTAACACACAGCTAGTTCTTGAGTGAGTTCAATTCCCTCATGGGGATTCGTAAATTGTAGGGGGGGGGGCTTTAACATGAGATAAATTGGTGTGAATTAGTTTGTTGGGGGGTGAAGCTGCAGAACCGGAGCGGTGCGGACCGTACTGTTGGACTTGTCTTAACGACCGCCTGTACTCTGTTACTCACCCCTCCTATACGTCAAACCTAGGACGAACAGCCGGAATCTTCTCCTCTTATGTGTACGTAGCCCGTGGCGGTGATTGGGTAGTATTGTTTCAAACGGATGGCTGTCTTCTGGTGGTAGTCATCAATAGTAAGCAGGATTTTCTTCCTCTAATAATCTTCTGAGTAGGAAACGGATACTTGACAGCTTATGACTGAATGTGATATGACAGAATGTGATATGACAGAATGTGATACACAAACAGACAGTGATAGTGCATCTTGCATTTTAGGAAACTCCAGGCCTGGTCAGAAATTTCCCGGACTGAATTCAGAAGGTGGCGTGCGCCGTAACTGGGCTACACAAAGCCTAACTGTGAACCAGCATTTTTATTTAAGTGCAAAGAGGCGTCTACCTGATGCAGTTCGCCGGAATGGCCAAGTAATGACGGTGTTTTTATTTTGAATTAACTACGCAACCGTGCCCCTGTCCCAAATTCTACAGCCGATGTTGGCCAAACACCGCGATCTTCAGTACGCGTAAAACGCAAAACTCCCCTCACACAACTCCATGACACATTTTCCTGTTTCCTGCCTTAAGCACACTCTTGAGAGTTATAGCGTTTGAAGATGAGGAACGATCAAAAGTAACGCCACACAGCAACTTATACAGATGCACCGAGCGGACTGCCGGAGGTGCTTCCAGCAGCGGAAGAGACTCTGTAATAAACTTATCCAAGTAGACGTGTTATGATTCAGAAGAGATCAGTACATAATGAAGGTAACTTCAGTGCTGTTGGTTCCACTGCATCAGTCCGGTACTTTCTGATCAGGCCTGTTTAAGATGATCTGGATCTTTAACCATACATACGGAGGGCCTGTGTTCATCTTATCTACGTTTTTAACCTGGTACTCGATCTCGCGTTTAAGGCGCCGTTGTGTGAGACTACAGTGGTGGGCGGAGAAGCGGGGTTTTCCAAGCCTAAGAGCACTTGATTACTTGTGAGTTGGTCAACAATTTTTAATTTTCGACTTTTTTGAGAAGATTTAAGATACATTAGATTGTACCCTTCCTTCTGTCCCGCACTGATACCCATCCTTCGCCACATGAACACATTATGCAGGCTCACATTCTACGGTGTCCCTTTTATCCTGTCCGCACACTGCTGCTCTATAACATAGGAAGCCTCCATCTGCCGGCCATCCTGTAACAGCCGCGCTGCTGCAGACAGCGATACAGGATTCTGTACTTCCTTGTGACCGAGTTAACACTTCATTGTGTGTTGTATGGTGGTTGCGCTGTTTTACAGTGAAGTGAAAAAGTAGGAAGGCTTCTTGAGCAGCTGACAGTTGCTCCGCTGGTTAAATTCCACACATTTAACTAAAATCTACCGCTCTTTTTCGTGTTTAATAATACATAGAAATTTGAAATTTTAGTGTTCTGACGTTCGTTTATATATTTTCGTGGCTGTCTTGACGTGATTGTTTGTATGTGCG
>Ga0123354_10003934_pt1 | contig 20782 bp, 19 predicted proteins | sample TergutLab28metaG_2_FD_97872 | JGI IMG/M metagenome (GOLD analysis project Ga0123354, IMG submission 97872) | Labiotermes labralis P4 segment gut microbial communities from Petit-Saut dam, French Guiana - Lab288 P4 | ecosystem: Host-associated > Arthropoda: Insects > Digestive system > Gut ...
ATCGACGGTTAAGGGTAGTTCAAGCTACGGCAAGTATGTTACCGGTAATTGTACGTGGTATGCATGGGGTCGTGCTGCTGAGATATTGGGCGCAAAACCAAAACTCATTGCAGGAGCTCCGAATACAATATGGAGCAATGTGAAGAGCACCGGCGCATACAAAACAGGATCCAGCGCAAGGGTTGGAGCATTGTGTATTGGAAAATCAAATGGTAGCTGGCATATTTCGGTCGTTGAAAAGATAGTAAACGGAGTGCCGTATGTCTCGGAATCAGGCTTTGGGACGAGCATAACGAAACCAACCGCTAGCACGATACGTTTTCATTATGGGCCAGTTACATCATGGATGAATGGCGGAATAACTGGTTATATTTACTTACTTTAACAATATTGTTGAAGTTTTTGATAGCAATTTCTTAAAGCAGAAGTTAGTTTGATTTAAGGAGTTCGGTGGCAATGAGCGCAAGTAGTTTACTTGCGCTCATTGTCTAAGATTATCTTGGAATTATCGCGCCTAGTATTCTTATTGATAAAGCCACATTCTGTGAAAGGGAGCCGAAGATGGATTTAGTCTATGAGGCTTTATTGATACCGGAAGACGAAGGGGGGTTATAGCGTTTTTTCCCGGACGGGAAGAGTTCGACTTGTGGAGAGACGGAAAAGGAAACGACTCTCATGGCTCTCGATCTGCTGAGGACGGATGTGACCTATGCTCTCGCAAATAACAAGCGACTTTCTAAGGCGACCTTTGATAACGCACTTGAAGAAGCATCGGAGAGGATACTTGTTGCAATCTCGACCAGTGCTGAAGAGGCAAAGGCGTGGTGGCCCTGGGTCACCACGCCTGAGGCTACTGAGATGCTCGGCGTTACGGTAGGCCGCATATATCAGTTGATCGTGTCCGGAGTTCTGCGTTCGATGAAAGAAGGGCGTGATATTCACGTGTCCCGTGCAGATGTTGGGCCCCGTCTTGCTGTACCTCCGCGCACCGGTCGTCCCAGGCGGGAACCTGTTGAACCATGTGCCTTGGTGGGCGTTTTGTCTGCTGATATCGATCTTGAACAAGAATACGGCGACTATCTTGAGAAGAAGTACCGATAAAGGCGATAAGTAACAAGAGCGTTGGGGACATATAGCTTGGGGACACCCCCCTTGACAGAGAGCTTTTCTTTGGCTCAAAATTATAGATGTAGATAAATGTAGATAAAAATAGATAGGAATAGATAACAGTAGATAAGAAAACGAAAGTGTAGATAGTAGACATGAGTACAAACGCATTTCTTCCTGCTTTTGGCAATAAGCCGAAACACATCATCGGGCGTGCCGGGATAACCGCCGATTTTCTTGAAGGGCTTTCATTGCCGATAGGCCATCGTAATCGGGCTACTGTTCTCATCGGTCAAAGGGGGACAGGAAAGACCACGCTTCTTCTTGAGTTCGCGGATCTGGCTGAACAGGCGGGATATGTACCGGCCCGGGTGACGGCAAGCGATGAGATGCTTGATGAGATCATCCAAACTATCCAGATCAAAGGTGAGCAGTATGTTCCCGCTCCGCTCCCGAAGGTTAAAGGGGTTTCAGTTGGCGCGCTGAGATTCTCATTCGGCCTCACGTTTACTGAAGAGACGAAGACACAATTCGGCCCTCGGATCAAGCTTGGATTATTGTGTGACGAACTAGCCAGATATGATAAAGGTGTCTTGATTCTTGTTGATGAGGTGCAACCGAATACTTCTGCGATACGAACTCTAGCAACAACCTATCAGCACCTTATGGGTGAGGAAAAGAACATCGTCATCGTGATGGCTGGGCTACCAACCTCGATGTCGGCTGTGCTTAATGATGACATCCTCACTTTCCTCAATAGAGCCCACCAAGTTTATCTAGAACCGTTGCCGCTTGGGGAGATCAGTATTGCTTATGCGGCTGAGTTCGCGCGGCAGGAAAAGTCTATAGTTCCCGAGGTGCTGGATAAAGCCGTTCTAGCTACAAAAGGATACCCTTATCTCTATCAGCTCATCGGTTACTATATCCTTGGTTTTGCGCAGGAGACTAGCGCGATCACTTCTGAGATCGTTGAGCAGGCTATCGATGCCTCAAAGCGCGAGATGATCAAGAGCGTTTTCAACGCAGCTCTTAAACCATTATCAGATCGTGACGAAGCTTTCTTGAAAGCAATGTCAAAAGACAAGGACGAGAGCAGCATCGCTGATATTCGGACACGTATGAAGGTGACTCGGGATTATGCACAGCTTTATCGCTCTCGTCTTATCGAAGCAGGCATTATCGCGCCGGTAGCCCGGGGCAAACTGGAGTTTGTCATCCCTTATCTGGGTGAATACCTTCGTGGCGAGTTCTGAGGGAAGAAACACAGGGGTGTGGCAGTGGCTTTACAGCATATCGGGGGACTCGTTTCCATCTTTACGATGGCTTCGGTCAATCAGGCGGTGCTTACTGCCGCGACGAACAACGGCATGAAAGATTTCGAGGATGCGGTTCTTTTAGAGGCTGCTAAACGCGTCAGGACAAAAGTCATCATTACGCGCAACATCAAGGATTTTGCCCGCTCTGAAATCCCCGCACTGGCTCCTGCAGAGTTTCTTGCTTTACCTGAATAGGCACAGAAGCGCGAAGCGTTGAGATCGTTGACTAGCATGGTTGAGGTGAAGGGTATGGCCAAAAAGCTGAATCCGATTAGTACAAAGAGATCGAACAGGGAGAGGTAAGACTTCGTGGAATTTGTTCGGGAATGGTACTACACAGATGCTCAGGGCAAGCAATATGGGCCTATGCCTGAAGGGCAGCTTGTACGAATGTTGGAAAGCTATTCAATAGATCCAGACGAGATGGATCATTTTTTATTTCGCTGTCATGGATCCAGTAAATGGATCGACTTCAGTACTTTTCTGCGCTTTGTTGATCCAAGAGAAGTTGGGTATAAGAAATGGAGCGTCTCAAAGACTTTGCTTCGACCTGCTGATCAGGCCGAGAGCGCAGCGAACTTTCCACCTGATTTTTTTGATAATCCTGACGAAAAGCGGAGGCCGCTTTTCTATCCGGTGTCGTGGAAACAATTTCTCGTGAAGTCAGCATGCACCTTTGGGCTTTATTACTTCTTTTGGGTATATAAAACCTGGAACTATATCGGAACAGTAAATATCAAATACAGCAAAAGGTATATACCTGTATTGTTTACGATATTAGATCCCCTTTCCCCTTTAAGCCTCGACATCCAAAGGTTATATCTGGCAGAATATACCAACAGAGGTTTGCTCCTACCAACTTTTCGCGACTCATTTATGCGCACTCTACGGCGCGCTCTTTTTTGGTTGGGTTTTATTGCGTTGTATCCGCCTCTCCGATTCTTTATTATTCTTCCGCTTTTGATCCCGGTCACCTATCTCCCCCTTATTAAGGACCTTAACGATATTAATGCGAAACGTATGTCGGGATAGGCGTCTGAAACTAGCTTGAACCTCGGGCTATCCAGTATACTGGGTATCTTGAAGATCGAAGAAAGCGGACTACTATGAAAACAGTCAATATCGGACTTATTGGGCTCGGCACCGTGGGTGGCGGTGTCGTTGGCATCCTGCAGGACCATCAGGAAGATTTTCAGCGCCATTATGCTCTTGACCTGCGCCTTGCGCGTGTTGCCGATCGCAATACAGCACGGTTTACGCAGTTGGGTCTTGACCCAGCAATCTGCACGGATGACGCGTTCGCGCTGATCTCTGACCCCGATGTCGATGTAGTCATCGAGCTTATCGGTGGCACCGGTGTTGCCAAAGACGTCGTGGCGGCGGCACTTGAGGCGGGCAAGCGGGTCGTGACCGCGAACAAAGCGCTTATGGCGTCTTCTGGTCACACGCTCCTGAAGGCAGCTGAGGATCGCGGCGTCGAGCTGCGCTTTGAGGCGAGCGTCGGTGGTGGTATCCCTATCATCGAGCCGCTCAAACATGCGCTGACCGCTAATAAAATCACCCGTGTGCTGGGTATCGTCAACGGCACGACCAACTATATGCTGACCCATATGAGCGAGCGTGGCCTGTCCTACGATGACGCTCTGGCCGAGGCGCAGGCAAAAGGCTATGCCGAAGCTGACCCTTCCGCGGATGTTGACGGCGCCGATGCCGCCGCGAAGATCGCGATACTGGCAAGTATCGCGTTTCACTCGACGGTCACGATCGATCAGGTCCACACAGAGGGGATACGGAACCTTTCCGCTACTGACGTCGCCTATGCGGCGACCATGGGCTATACGGTCAAACTGCTCGCCATCGCTCAGCTCACCGATGAAGGCATCGACATCCGGGTGCATCCGACGATGATTCCGGCCGGCCACCAGCTGTCTTCGGTCAAGGGCGTCTATAACGCCATCTACGTGACGGGCGACGCGGTTGGCGACACGATGTTTTTCGGCGAAGGCGCCGGCGCGGGCGCTGCGGCAAGCGCGGTGGTCGGCGATGTGATCGAAGCGGCGCGGGCGCTGGCCGATAATAACACGACGCTTGGCTGTACCTGTACTGACGACCTGCCGATCCGTCCGATCACAGAACTTGAGACCTGCTACTACCTGCGCATGATCGTCGATGATAAGAGCGGCGTGCTTGCGAAGATGACCGAGGTATTCGCGGCCCATGACGTCAGCCTGGATTCGATCATGCAGCAAGGTGTTGCTCACGATGGCACCGCAGAGATTATCTATGTTACTCATCGCGCGCGCGAGGAAGCGATCCGCCGGGTACTGGCGGAACTTGAGGGTCTGGACGTGGTCACAGAAATCGCTGCGCTCATCCGGGTGGAGGCGCTCTGACATGGTCGCAACAGGACGCATGCCCCATGCCGCGTACCTGGTGCCGGCTTCGACCACAAACCTCGGTCCCGGCTTTGACAGCCTGGGGATCGCGCTGAGGCTTTACAATCACTTTGAGGCCGATCTTGCTTCTGAATGGTCGTTTGAGGCGCATGGCGAGGGGGCTGATGAGATCGGCAAGCAAGAGCGCAACCTTGCCGTTGAGGCGATGCAGCAGGTGTTTGCGGAGGCGCTGTGCGATGACCTTGCGGCGCGAGTGGTCAGCGAGAACGCGGTGCCGCTTGCCAATGGGCTGGGTTCGTCGAGTACGGCTTTAGTCGGCGGCATGCTGTTGGCACGTGACCTGTTGCTTCAACTGCCCGATGAGGTGGACAGCGCGCGCATCCCTGATGATGAGCGGTTGTTCCAGCTTCTTGTTGCGGTCGAGGGCCATCCGGACAATGTGGGCCCGACGTGGAAGGGTGGCTTTACTATCTGCTGGTCTGATAAGGCGCGGGCGGGATCATCTGTCCAGGCTCACTGCTACAGCAGCCAGCCTGCCACCGGTATTGCGGTGGTCGTTGTGCCTTCGCACCAGGGACTTCACACAGAAGAGGCGCGCCGGGTGTTGCCCGCGCGGGTCTCACGCGCAGACGCGATCGGCAATCTCTCGCATACGGCGCTCCTGATCGCGGCGCTTTATGAGGGCAAGCGTGACCTGCTGCGCACAGCCATGAGTGACGATCGTCTGCATGAGCCCTATCGGACGGCCCTGATCAAGGACTTCGAGGCTGTGCGGGCGGCGCTGCTGGAGGCGGGCGCTGATGGCGTGTGCCTTTCAGGGGCAGGCCCGACGGTTGCGGCTTTGGTCATCGCCTCTGATGATGAGGTCGCTCTCGCGCGTGCCAGTGAAGTGGCGAACACATTCAATGAGCAATCTGGCCTCGCCTTTCCTGATCGTTATCCTGCTCGCGCGTTGGGAATTGCGCGCGAGGGCGCGGTCAAAGTCGGGTAGTGCGCGATGAAGCTGGCGAGACCGCTGCGTTTCCTGATCACGGATTCCTGCGATGCGGCGCTTAACCTCGCGACCGAAGAAGTGTTGGTCAATACTGACGATGGCTGCGATGTGGTCATGTTGTGGCGCAATGACCCGGTCGTGGTCGTGGGCCGCCACCAGAACACCGAGTTGCAGGTCGATCGTGTTTACTGTGAGGATCACGGGATCGCGGTCGTGCGTCGCCTGTCCGGTGGGGGAGCGGTCTACCATGACCAGGGCAATCTTTGCTATACCTTCATCACCCGGGGATCCGAGGGGTTCCTGCCTTCTGACTCTGATTTCCAGCGCTTTGCCCGCCCTGTTCTGTCAACGCTCGGTCGCCTGGGTGTCCATGCTGAGCTATCTGGGCGAAATGACCTGATGATCGAGGATAAAAAATTCAGCGGCCTGGCTCAGTATCGCCATAAAACCACCCTGATGCAGCACGGAGCCCTGCTCTTTAACACGGATCTGAGTGTGCTGGGGCGCGCGCTTAAGCCCAAGCGCCGGGTGCATCATGTCCAGGCGCCGGTCCCGGGCGTCGCCTCTCATGTGGCGCGGGTCACCAACCTGAGCGATCACTTGGATGTGAGCTTCGAAGACTTCCGCGCTCTTCTGATCGCCTGCTTTACCGAAGGCGCTGAGGTCGTTCAACGCCCATTGGATGAAGATGAGCGGATTGCTGCGCTCGCGCTTGCGGAGAGCCGTTATCTGCGTGATGACTGGAATTGGGGCATACCAACTCATGGGGATGAAGACGAGGATGATGATGGGGATGAGGGCGTTGTTGCCAGCCCTTTGGAACCTGTCTGATGGAAACAACAATGACGCCACAATATCTGGATACTGACGCCGCTTTTACGGCGGCGCTGGAGTCTTTGCACGACGCCCCGGTGGTCGCGATCGACACAGAGTTCATGCGTGAGAAGACCTATTATGCGAAGCTGTGCCTGCTTCAGATCGCCAGTGAGCAGGGGGTTTTACTGGTCGATACGCTGCGGATACAGGATTGCCAGCCGCTTGCGGCGCTCCTGGCCAACACGCACGTCATGAAGGTCTTTCATGCGGGCGGGCAGGATCTCGAGATCCTCTATCAAGCCTGTGGCGCGGTGGCCAGCCCTTACTTCGATACCCAGGACGCAGCTGAACTGATAGGTTATAGCGCACAGGTCGGTTACGGAGCGCTGGTCGCTGGTGAACTGGGAGTTGATCTTCCCAAGGCTGACAGCTTCACGGATTGGGCGCGCCGTCCGCTGACGCCTGCTCAGTTAAGCTATGCGGCCGACGACGTGACTTATCTGCTTCAGCTTTATCCGCTGCTCAGTGAGAAACTTACACGCGCCGGGCGGCTGGACTGGCTTCGGGAGCCGTTCGCGGCTAAGACTGATCCGGCTGTGCTTGACCCGGATCCTTCTGACGCCTACTTGAAAGTGCGGCGGATCTCGCAACTGAAAGGCGTACACTTGGCTGTCGCGCGGGAGCTCGCGCTCTGGCGCGAAGAGGAGGCGCGGCGGCGTGATCTGCCTCGAAGATGGGTGCTCGGCGACGAGGGCCTGATCGAGGTGGCGAAACGTATGCCGAAGACCACCGAGGCGCTCTCAGGCATCCGGGGTGTTGATATGCGCGGCCGCTTCAATAAGGGCGCGCTGCTTGCGGCTGTGCAGGCAGGACGGGATCTTCCTCCGGAGGATTGGCCGGTGCTCAAAAGCAGAAAACGTCCCCGGCAGGACGTGAGCGCAGCGGTCGACCTGATGACCGCTTTGGTGCGACAACGCGCTCATGAGGCCGAGGTGGCTCCAACGCTGTTGGCGAACCACAGCCAGCTTGAGAACTTCGCGCTGAACCCTGATGATGAGAGCTCACCGTTGCTTCAGGGCTGGCGCCGCGAGCTTATTGGTGCAGAACTTTTGCAGCTTCTGCGAGGAAATCTTGTCTTGTCACTGGACGATGATAGACTGAAAATCGATAACGTAGAAAAAAGTACTGAGAGGTAGGAAAAGCAGATGCTTCTCTTCAATTCAAACTTTCTGATTATTATGGTTCTGGCGATCGCGATCGGCGGTCTGGCACAACTAGGGATCCGGCATGCTAATAAGAAATATTCGCGCGTGCCGCTTGCGAGCGGTATGACGGGGGCTCAGGTCGCCCTGCGTATCCTGCAGTCCAACGGCATCGCTTCGCCTGATGGGCGCACCCGGCGTGGTTCGGTCGGGATCCAGCAGGTGTCGGGTTCCCTGACCGACCATTATGATCCCAGCAGCGGTATCGTGTCGCTGTCTGAAGGGATCTACGGTGGAAATTCGGTGGCTGCGGCTGCGGTTGCCGCCCACGAGGTCGGTCACGCTATCCAGGATGCGAAGGGTTATGTGTTCGGGCGTGTGCGCACCTCGATGGTACCCGCCGTGAACTTCAGCTCGCGGTTCTCGATGATACTTATCATACTGGGCTTTTTCCTGGGCGGTGCCAGTGCGATCGGCCTGGGATATTATGCGCTCTGGGCGGGCATCATTCTCTATTCGGTGGCGGTGGTCTTCCAGTTGGTGACCCTGCCGGTCGAGATCGACGCCTCACGGCGTGGCATGGCGCAACTGCGCAGCCTGGGAGTCTTGGGCCCCGATGAACTCTCCGGCGGGCGCAAGGTGCTGACCGCGGCAGCCATGACCTATGTGGCCGGCGCGCTCATATCGTTACTCTACCTGGCATTTTATATTTTCATGGGTAGCAATCGCCGCTAGGCGCCAGCCGCACTACTCGCCCGGATACTGACGCCCATGACCAGCCCAACTTTTTTCAACGAGCTTGACGGAGAGCTGTCGGGCGACGACTTCTTCGTTGAGCCAGACGAAGAGGGCGACGTGGGCGATGTCGCCAGTGACCCGTCCGACGCCCCGCTCTCGGTCAGCGACGCCTTGCAACTGGCAAAGGTCGCGCTTGAATCATTGCGGCTGCGTGTGGTTGGCGAGGTCTCTGAGCTGAGTAATAAAGCGGGCTACAAGGCGGTCTATTTCGCGCTGTCCGACGGTAAGGGCAAGCTGCCCTGCCTGATGTGGCGCAATCGCTATGACGCAAGTGATACGACCTTGCAGTTAGGCGAGCAGGTCGAGCTTGAGGGCGCGTTTTCGGTCTATCCCGTACGGGGCGATCTGCAGTTCTACGTTGACCGTATCGAGCCGGCAGGCGAGGGCCGCCTGCGCGCAGAGGTTGCGCGACGGGCGCGGGCTTTGCAGGCAGAGGGCCTCATGGATGCCGCGCGTAAGCAGGCGTTGCCCGCCTGGCCAGAGCGCATCGCGCTCGTGACCTCTCCGCAGGGCGCTGCGGTCCAGGATGTCCTGCGTACGCTTGCGCGGCGCTGGCCTGTGGCCCATGTCCTGCTTTGCGGGGTACAGGTCGAAGGCGTTGGGGCGCCCCAGTCGATCGTAGCGGGACTCCAGGCGGCCGATGGTGCTGAGGCTGATGTGGTCCTGCTGGTACGCGGCGGGGGTTCCTACGAAAATCTCCTGCCGTTTTCTGAGGAGGCGGTCGCGCGCGCCGTCGCGGCGATGCAGACTCCCGTGGTCACCGGTATCGGGCACGAACCGGATACTTCCATCGCAGACCAGGTGGCTGACCTGCGCGCTTCAACACCGACGGCAGCGGCTGAGGCAGTCTCGCCTGATGCGGCGGAGACAGGCGCCCATCTGGCACAAAGCGCACGGCGTTTGGCGACGGCGCTTAGCAATCGGGTCGCGCGCGACGCCGAGCGGCTTCGTAACTTACAGGAGCGCCCGTGCCTGCGCGATCCGCAGAGCTTGTTTGCGGTACAGATGCAGAGCGTGGATAGGTTGACCGATCGCCTGGAACGCGCGATCCCGTTGCGCCTGGCGCGCGCTGATGAGGCCCTATCCCAGCAGCATCATGCGCTGAAGCGCGCGGGCCAACGTCTACTGGAAGGCCCTGGCACGCAGATGCGCCTGCTGACCGCGCGGCTTGACGCGCTGTCGCCTTTGAAGGTGCTGTCGCGCGGCTACGCTTACGCGACCCTTCCGCAGACGGGCACGATCGTCAAAAGCGTGGCGCAGGTGAAGCCCGGCGATGAGCTTGCTCTGCGCCTGGCGGATGGCAAACTGCAGACAACGATAACTGCCAAAGAGAATGGAGCATGACGTGACAGAGAACAAGACCGCCGCAGAACTGGAGGCGCAGCCGTTCGGACAATCTCTTGAGGAGTTGCAGGCCATCGTGGCCGGCCTGGAGAGCGGCTCGCTTGAGCTGGAGGATTCGTTGGCCGCCTATCAACAGGGAGTTGCGTTGATAGCTGCGCTCAACAAGAAGCTTGACGACGCTAAACAGCAGGTCGAGGTTCTGATGGGAGAGATCAGCGCAGATCGCCTGAAAGAGCTACAGGTCAGCGAGGAGTCGCGCGCCGTGACCGATGCTGGTGGAGAGGAGTGATCGCCATGCAAGACTGCCTGTTCTGCAAGATCGCTGCGGGCGAGATCGGCGGGCCACACGTCTACGAGGATGAGATGGTGGTGGCCTTTGATGATATCAGCCCACAGGCGCCTGTGCATACGCTGATCATCCCAAAGCAGCATTGCGCCAATCTTAACGATGAGCCTGACGTTGCTTTGCTCGGCCATATCCTGCAGGTAGCTCATGAGGTCGCGCGTATCAAGGGTATCGACCAGTCAGGCTATCGCGTGGTACAGAATAACGGTCCCGACGCTGGCCAGACCGTGTTCCATTTACACTTCCACGTTATAGGCGGCAAAGAGCTGAGCCTTGGCATGGCCTAGTTATGCCCTTAACTCATCTTGAACCTGGTAGTGACTTTGTAGGGTGCGACGCCCCCGGCGTGCCGTATGTTCAAAGTGGCACTTCCTCACTTTATGGCATAGCAGTCGACCTGGGAACCACTTCGGTCTCGCTGGCACTGGTCCGGTTTGCAGGCGATGGCGCGCCCCAGGTACTCGCATCTGCCGAAGCTCGCAACGCCCAGGCGGCTGAGTATGGGCGCGACATTCTTTCGCGGCTGAGCGCGGCGCAGGCAGGGCAGGGGCTGCAGCTGCGCGATCTGGCGCAGGCGCAGGTGCTCGAGCTTGTAGCGGAGGTTGCCCGGCAGGCTAAGTTGGAACTTTCAGAGCTGGGAGCCAAGACTAAACAAGTGGTTATCGCAGGCAATTCAGCGATGGCGGCGCTCTTTGTGGGCGCTGATGTCAACTCCTTGGCGACCGCTCCGTTTGTCCCGGTACGTCCATTGCCTTGCGATTCGGGGCCGTTGGCGGAATTGATTGGCCCTGAGCGTATCACCGTATTGGAACCGCTCGATGCGTTTATTGGTGGTGATGTGCGAGCCGATCTGATCACCGCCAGCCTGACAGCAGGCAGTGATAAGCCGCGCCTGCTGATCGACTTCGGTACCAATGTTGAGATCGTTATTGCCCAGGGCCTCCGGCTTTTTATGTGTTCAGCTCCAGCGGGTCCCGCGTTTGAGGGGGGCGGCTTCAGGCTGCGCGGCTCAGAGATACTGGCTGATGTGGCCGATCTGCTGCGCCAGGACGTGTTGGGAACAGACGGCAAGCTCACTGACGGTGACTCTCGGGTCAAGCGTGATCAGAACGGCGTTGCCAATGTTTTTGGCGCACGGTCCGGACAAGCGATCTCGCAGCGCTTCATACGCGATCTGCAACTGGCGAAGGCGGCCACCAGCACAGCGCTCAGGCGCTTACTTACGGCAGCGGATCTCCAACCAGAAGATGTCGTGCGCGTTGATATCGCCGGAGCATTCGGATCTGCGCTTACCACCGCTGACCTCGCCATTTTAGGCCTTATCCCAAAGACTTGGCAGGATCGTACGCACGCGCTCGGTAACGCTTCCTTGGCTGGAGCGCTTGCGGTACTTGGTGGCGCCAGCCCTGAGCTTGATCCGGGTGTAGCGCTCTGTCCGGTGGCCCTTCCCATAGATCCTGTTTTCAATACCGAACTCATCGCGGCAACTGATTTTTCCTGGAGATGATTACATGAAACTTTCACGCGATAAAGCGCTGATCTTTACGGGAGCCTGGGTCCTGGTAATGTGGCTTACGCTGTTTACCCGTAATTTTCCCCTGATCGTTATTGCCTTTGCCCTTTTGGCGATTCCTTTAGCGCTGGTCTTCTGGGGTAAGCGGCCTTGGAGGCGGCGCCAGCGTGTAGCCGTAATCATCGAGCTCATCTTAGTGGCTCCCATTGTGGTCCTTCTTATCATGACCGCGTTTATCGCTTCCCGGTAATGCGTTCGGGTGCTGGTCTTGCCTCATTGCGTAACAAGTGTTACGGGATCAACTGGTTCCAACTCCAGTTTTCTGTGAGAAAATAGATTGCACGCAGTCACGATCGAGAGCGTGCTGCTTCACACGATCTTGCCCCCGGGCAGCGAGAGAGAGGAGCTATGATGAGCGACCAAAAAAACCCATCGACTCAGCAAAGCGCCAAGCCAGAAAAAACCGCAATGGTTTATGAGCCGACGGAATACGTTCGCCAAGGTTCATGGATCGACTCGATGGAAACCTACCGGGATCTTTATCAGCAGTCGGTCGATAACCCAGAGAAGTTCTGGGCCGAGCAGGCCGAACGCTTCCTGTACTGGAAAGAACCTTGGGACAAAGTTTTAGATTGGGACTTTAACGATCCTCACATCAGCTGGTTTGCTGGTGGAAAGACCAATGTCAGCTACAACTGTATCGATCGTCACCTGAAAGACGGCCGCCGTAACAAGGCAGCCCTTATCTGGGAAAGTGATGAGCGCCGCAGCAAAGTCTACACTTACCAGGCACTCTACACTCGTGTGTGTCGCCTGGCCAACGTCTTAAAATCTTATGGTGTTGGTAAGGGCGACGTCGTCGCTATCTACCTGCCCATGGTTCCTGAGCTTGCTTTCGCAATGCTCGCCTGTGCGCGAATAGGCGCCATACATGCCATCGTTTTCAGCGGCTTTTCTGCCCAGGCGCTACGTGACCGCATTCAGGCCTCTGGCGCAAAGGTTCTTATCACCGCAGACAATGGAATGCGTGGCGGTCGCCTGAACCCGATCAAGGCGCAGGCAGATGAAGCGCTGCTCGAATGCCCCTCTATCCAGAAGGTCATTGTGGTCAGCCGCACGCAACAGCAAGTTGATATGGAGCCGGGCCGCGACGTCTATTATCACGAAGAAGTCGCGCGCAAAGACATCAGCCGCCACTGTGATATCGAGTGGACAGAAGCTAACGATCCCCTCTTTATCCTCTATACGTCTGGCTCGACCGGCAAGCCCAAAGGTATCGTGCATTCTACCGCGGGCTATCTGCTTCAGGCTTCTATGAGCAGCAAGTACGTTTTCGATCTGCACGATGATGATGTATATTTCTGCACGGCAGACATTGGCTGGGTTACCGGTCACTCCTATATCGTCTATGGTCCGCTTGCCCAAGGTGCGACCAGCGTCATGTTTGAGGGCGTTCCCACCTATCCCGACGCCGGACGCCTGTGGGATATTGTTGAGCGTCACGGAGTCAATCAATTCTATACGGCGCCAACCGCTATCCGCAGCCTGATGCGCTCAGGTAACGAGTTCCCGGCTGCTTATGACCTGTCGAGCCTGCGGGTGCTGGGTTCGGTGGGCGAGCCTATCAATCCAGCTGCCTGGGAGTGGTTCTACCATGAGATCGGGCACGATCGTTGCTCGGTGGTCGATACCTGGTGGCAGACCGAGACCGGCGCGCATATGATCACGAACCTCCCGGCAGCGACCCCAATGAAGCCAAGCTCGGCTACCCTGCCGTTCTTTGGTGTTCAGCCGATCGTGATGGAGTCCGAACATAAAGAAGCGGCCACCGGCGAGGACGGACGCCTGTGTATCAAGTTTCCCTGGCCTTCGATGGTGCGCCACCTGTGGGATGACCCAGGCAACACGCGTTTCAAAGAGACCTACTTCAGCGCTTTCCCGGGGCTGTATTTCTCGGGCGATGCCGCAATGGTCGATGAGGACGGGTACTACTGGCTCAAGGGTCGTGTCGATGACGTCATTAATGTGAGCGGTCATCGCATTGGCACCGCAGAGATCGAAGCGGCTCTGAACAGTTCGCCTGGTGTAGCGGAATCTGCCGTGGTGGGCTTTCCCCATGAGATTAAGGGTGAAGGCATTTATGCCTACATTGTTATGAAGCATGGAGCTGAGGCTGATGAGGACCTGGAACACCGCCTGGCAGGCGTTGTGAGGCGCAATATCGGCCCGATCGCAAAACCGGACGTTGTCCATGTGGTCAATGAACTCCCCAAGACTCGCAGCGGCAAGATCATGCGCCGCATCTTGCGCAAGATCGCCGCGGGCATCACCGACAAAGAGCAGTTTGGTGATCTGTCAACACTGGTCGATGAGGATGTGGTCGATGAGATCATCGAGACGCGTCCGACCAAGTAGGGTGCGACGAACAGAGTTTAGTAGACTGGGGCGCTTCATGCGCCCCAGTTCGAGAGAAAAGGAACACGAGGTATATGGCTCAAAATGACCTTTTGATACGTGCTGCGCGACGAGAGGCCACAGAGCGCACACCGGTGTGGATGATGCGCCAGGCGGGACGCTTCCTGCCCGAGTATCGGGCGGTACGCGCCCAGCACAGCTTTCTCGAGATGTGCTACACGCCGGAGCTGGCTGCAGAGGTCACGCTGCAGCCAGTCGATCTGATCGGGGTCGATGCCGCCATCATTTTCAGCGACATCCTCGTGGTGTTTCCCGGGATGGGTCTCGATCTTGAATTCCAGAGTGGCAAGGGGCCGGTGATCGGCAACCCAGTACGCAGCGCCGCTGATGTGGCAAAGCTGGGCGTGGCGGATCCGATCGAGAGCACCGGCTATGTGATGGAAACGCATCGGCTCCTGCGTCGCGAGCTGGAGGGGCGTGTGCCACTCATCGGCTTTGCGGGCGCGCCGTTCACGCTGGCAAGCTATGCAATCGAAGGCGGTAGCTCCAAGGAGTTCCAGCGCTGTAAGGCCTTCATGTGGAACGAGCCAGAGGCCTGGGCCGCCCTCATGATGAAGTTCACGCAAACCGTGACGGCCTACCTCTGCGCCCAGATCGACGCGGGCGCGCAGGTGTTGCAACTTTTCGACAGCTGGGTGGGAGCAGTAGCGCCGCGTGATTACGAACGTTCGGTCCTGCCTTACACAAAGCAGGTGCTTGATGAGGTCAAGGCCTACGGGGACGCGAAAGTCGAAGGCGGCGTGCCGCTGATCCACTTTGCCAACGGGGCGACCTCGATGCTCGATCTGGTACAGCGTGCTGGTGGCGACGTCATCGGGCTGGATTGGCGCCTGGACATGGCGCATGCCGTTGAGCAAATCGATCCGCGCTTCGCGATCCAGGGCAACATCGATCCGACGGCGCTCTTTGCGAGCGAGGAAGTCATCGACGCCAAGGTAGGCGAGATCCTGACAGCGGTCGGAACACGCCCGGGCCATATCTTCAATCTGGGCCATGGGATCAGCAAAGACACCGATCCCGCCCGTGCGAAGCACTTCATCGCGTCAGTCAAAGAGCAAAGCGCCCGTATCCGGGGTGGCGCGCAGCAGTGAGCGGGGCTGGGAAGACGGGGGCGGTGCTCGTCGCTTTTGGCGGGCCGCGCAACCTCGATGATGTGGAGCCGATGTTCTCGCGGATTTTTGGAAGCGCACCGGTGCCGCCGCCCGTGCTGAAAGCTGGCCGCGAGAAGTACGAGCTGCTTGGCGGCTCATCGCCCTTGCCTCGCATTGCGGCCGATATTGCTGGTAAGTTGAAGGCTGCAGCTGGCGCCGGAGAGTTATGCCTTGATGCGGCCGAGCCGGGATTTCAGTTCTCGGAGCCCCTGATCGCTGAAGCGGCGAAGACGCTCGTGAGCGCTGGTTGTCAGCGCCTGCTCTACGTGTCACTGACGCCCTTTCACTCAAACTCTGCTTACTTTGCGCCGCTCGAGCAGCTGCGCGCAGCGGTGCAGGCGCCGGGAACTGAGGTCATTGCGGCAGAGCCGATAGGACTTGCGCCCGAATACATATCAGCGACGGCGGCGCGCCTGAATGCTGCGCTTGCGGGCGCGCAAGAGCCGCTTGTCGTTTTTACGGCCCACTCGCTCCCGCTTGATGGTAGCGAGGATACGAAGCGCTATGACGATGAGCTTCAGGCGGCTGCCGAACAAGTGATGCAGCTGTTGCCGGAAGAGAAGCGCGGATTTTGGTTCTTTGGCTATACCTCTCGTGGCGCGCGTGGCGCGCGCTGGCTGGAACCTGAGGTCAGCGAAGCGCTCCCGTGCGCTCAGAAACTGGGCTCGAAATCTATCGTGGTCTGTTCGCTTGGCTTTGCGACCGATCACATGGAGGTCCTCTATGACCTCGATATCAAACTGAAGGATGAAGTTGAAGACGCTGGACTCATCTATCAGCGGGCCGAGACGCTCGGATCGGCTGATGATGCGATGGCTGCCTATATCCACGTCGCGAAAGAGGCGCTTACCGCATGACGAAACACGTGATAATAATCGGAGCTGGCATCGCTGGCCTGACAGCGGCCTGGCGCCTGAAGTGCGCACGTGACGCGGGCGCCGATCTTGACTTCCAGGTGCTGGAATCATCCGGTAGAGTCGGCGGGCAGCTATGGACCGATCAGAGAGATGGCCTGATCGCCGACGGGGGCAGCGACTCCTATCTGACAGCGAAGCCCTCCCTCAAGCGCCTGGCGACCGAGCTTGGCATCGCCGGGGAGATTTGTGGTACCAACGAGGACAACAAGGGCACCTACCTGGTTAAGAGGGGCAAACTGGTCGAACTGCCCGATGGCATTATGCTGTTTGCGCCGACAAAAATTTTGCCAATGGCGACGACCCGGCTCTACTCCTGGCCCGCAAAGTTCCGCATGCTCGGTGACCTGATCAAGCCGCGCAAAAAGCAGCCAGAGAGCGGCCCGGTCGACGAGAGCATCGCCTCGCTTGTGACGCGACGCCTGGGCCGCGAGTGCCTGACCCGGCTGGCAGAGCCGCTGGTTGGCGGCGTTAACGGCTCCGACGTCGAGACCATGTCGACGTTGGCGACCTATCCGCAGCTTCTTGAGATGGAGCAGGAATTCGGCTCGCTGGTGCGCGGTTTCCTCGCGCAGCGCAAGCGTAACGAGGCGCAGGCCAAGGCGCATCCACATAAGCCGGGCGCACCGCGCTGGACCTTCTTCAGCTCGTTTGAGGGCGGCATGCAGAGCATCACTGACGCCCTGGCCGAGGGCATCGGGCGGGAGCGCATTACGTGCAAGGCGCGTGTCACAGCACTTTCACGCGACGAGGATGGCCGCTACTTGCTGACGGTGAGCGGCCCGGAAGGTGACAAACACCCCAGGGGTGATTGTCACGGGGAGTATCAACTCAGCGCTGACGCGGTGATCAGCGCCGCTCCTGCTTGGGCGAGTGCCGAGATGCTTGAGGGTCTGGCCCCACAGATAACGCGCAACCTGGAAGAGATCCCCTTCTCATCCTGCGCGACGATCGTTTTGGGATTCAACGAGGCTGATGCGCCCTTCAAAAAGAACTGGCATGGGGTGCTCTCTCCTGACATTGAGAAACAGCCGGTAACCGGCATCTCGCTTATCAGCTCGAAGTGGAGCGGGCGTGCTCCGAAGGGCACGATAGTGTTGCGCGGCTTTGTTGGCGGCGCGCGTGACCCGGAAGCGCTTGACTTCAGCGATCAGGAGCTGATCGAGATCACGCGCGAGAGCTTTATCCATTTGCTGAGACTGTCGCAGGCGGCGAAACCGACCTACGCTAGAGTGTTCCGCTTTCCACGTTCGATGCCTCAATACACCGTCGGTCACCTTGATCGCATGGCCCAGCTGGACGGGCTGCTGGCAAACGAGTGCGGCCTTGCGTTAGCGGGCGCCGCTTATCGCGGCGTCGGCGTCCCTAACTGCCTTGAGTCGGGCGAAGAAGCCGCGGCCAAGGTGCTGGATGATCTCGGGTTTACCTCTCATTCTCAGGATGACGATACTCACGTCATTGCGGCCTCCGAGCCGCAATCTGAGGCCCCGGATCAAGCCCGGAGTGGCATCGAGGAAGAAGCATGACTGTGCGCATCGCGATCATCGGCGGGGGAGCAGCCGGGCTGGGCGCCGCCTACTTCCTGCGCCATGAGCAGCTGGCGGGCGCAGATATCGACTTCACGGTCTATGAGCAGGACAGCCGCACGGGCGGCAAGGTCACGGGTGAGACTGTGCCTGACCCCATCACGGGCGAGTCCTGGCTGATCGACGGCGGCCCTGACTGCTTTTCCACGTACAAACAGACCCCGCTGCGCCTGGCGCGCGAGCTGGGCTTCGAAGATTCTCTCCTGCCCTCAGACGAAGCGCGCAAAGGAACCTATATTGTGCGCGATGGCCGTCCGCTCCACCTGCCGCAGGGATTTCGACTCTTCATCCCCACGGAGCTCGGGCCGCTCTTTGAGACAGAACTTCTGACGGAGGCTGGCAAGCAGCGCATGCTCGAGGAACTCTGGGTTCCCAAAAAAGAGCTGGCAGAAGGCGAGGCCAACGAAGAGTCGCTCGAGAGTTTCATCGTGCGCCGCTTTGGGCGCGAGACGCTCGACTACTTTGCCGAGCCCTTCATCGGCGGCGTTCACGCGGGCGACCCCAAGACCATGTCGCTTGCGGCGAGTTTCCCGAGCTACCTGCAGATGGAACAGGACTATGGCTCGCTGATCCGTGGCACGATCCTGGCGGCAGCGAAACGTAGCGCGCAGGCGGCTGCGCGGCCAGCGCCTGCTGACCCCGACGAGAAGCCGCAGTCGGTCTTCTCCACCTTCACCGGCGGCCTGCAACAGATGACTGACGCGTTAGCAGATTTCGTCGGTCCTGAACATATCTGCCTGAACGCCCGCATCCGCAACCTGCAGGCTCCTTCTGACTTGTCATTGCGAGGAGCGCACAGCGCGACGCGGCAATCCGGTAATTTTACCTTCACAGTCGAGCACCTGGAACCCGGTGCCTACGACCCGCAAGCACCGCACCCCGGCGACCGCGACCCGCATCCGCCGCGTGTTGCCAACACCGAGCAGGTCAGTGTCGACGCGCTGCTCATTGCAACGGAAAGCTTTGCGGGCGCCGCGCTCACACGCGACTTCAACCCGCGGCTCTCTGAACTCTACGCTTCAATCCCCTGTTCAAGCTCGGCGACCGCAAGTTTCGCCTTTGACGCTGCGGCACTTGACTTGCAACTTGATGGCTTTGGCATCCTGGTACCGGAGGCAGAGGGCCGTGACCTGCTGGCGATGACCTACTCCTCGACCAAGTGGCCCGGGCATGCGCCGACCGGACGTGTGCTGCTGCGCGGTTTTGCGGGCACACCGCTCAACCAGCAGGTCATGGAGAAAAGCGACGCTGAGCTTACCGCGCTCATGCTCGCCGAGATCCGCGACATTCTCGACCTCGACATGGATGTCGAGCCGCTCTTCTCCCGCTTCTATCGCTGGACGGGCGGTATGGCGCAGTACACCCTGGGCCATCTTGATCGGGTCGCAGAGATGGAGCAGATCGTGGCGGCGATCCCCCGCCTGGCGCTCGCGGGCGGCTGCTTCCATGGGATCGGCGTGCCCAACTGCCTGGACGGAGGCCGCCAGGCAGCCGAAAAGCTCTTACGTGATCTTGAGATTGGTGTAAGATAAGAAGCCACACGATGAAAATGCGATCGACACAAAGGATACTCTGTGCTTTCTGAACGACTACTGACGCGCGTTGTGCGCGTTTTCAACCGCTCCTATCTGGCTGGTGACAACTCGGTCGACATCGCCCGCGTGCCTGACCCGGACCCGGACAAGCTCTACATGCTCTATATCCATGTGCCGTTCTGTCGCCAGCTCTGCACCTATTGCAGCTTCAACCGCTTCTATTTCAAGGAGGACCGTGCGCGTGAGTACTTCACGTCGCTACGCAAGGAAATGGACCTGGTGGCCGAGCAGGGCTATCGTTTCGGTGCGATGTATATTGGCGGTGGCACGCCGACGGTGTTGCTCGATGAGCTTACCGCGACGATCGACAAGGCGAAGGACTTGTTTCCGGACATCCATGATGTGTCGAGCGAGACCAACCCGATCGATCTGACCGACGAGCTTTACGACGCACTCTCTGGCCGTGTTGATCGCTTGTCGGTAGGGGTGCAGAGCTTCGACAATGAGCTCTTGCGCCAGATGGGTCGGTTCCAGACGACTGGCAGCGCCGAAGAGACCCTGGCACATGTCCAGTCGATGCAGGGCAAGTTCAGTTCGTTTAATGTGGACATGATCTACAACTTCCCGACGGAGAGTTTCGAGACCCTGGCACGTGATATCGAGTTGATCAAGCAAACCGGTTGCAACCAGACCACGTTTTATCCGCTGATGGCTTCGCCGGAGAAACGCAAGGCCCTTGAGCGCACCATCGGCAAGCTTGATTACAAGCGCGAGTTCGCGATGTATCAAATGGTGTGCGAGGGTTTGCTGGACAGCGGCGCATTCGTCCCGTCAAGTGCCTGGACCTTTTCAGCCAACAAGGACATGATCATTGACGAGTACATTGTTGACTACCCCGAGTACATTGGCATCGGGAGTGGCGCGATGTCGTACCTGATCGATACGAACTACACGAACACCTTCAGCTTGCGCGAGTACCACGACCGCATTGCCGCTGGCAAGATGGGCATTACGAAGTCGACCGGCGCCGACAACAGCAGGGTAACGGCGATGCGCTACACCTTCGCAACGAAGCTCTTCGGCCTACGCCTGGATAACCGAGAGTTCAAAAAGGAATACGGCGTAACGGTCCAGAAGGGCCTGCCACTGGAGATGACCTACATGAAGCTGGTGGGCGCGCTCGACCAAAATGACGAAGAAGCCGTGACTTTGACGCCAAAGGGCCGCTACCTCCTGGTGGCGCTGATGCGCGAGACCTTAGCTCGCAGCAACGACTACCGCGACCAGGC
>Ga0123354_10003935_pt1 | contig 20782 bp, 11 predicted proteins | sample TergutLab28metaG_2_FD_97872 | JGI IMG/M metagenome (GOLD analysis project Ga0123354, IMG submission 97872) | Labiotermes labralis P4 segment gut microbial communities from Petit-Saut dam, French Guiana - Lab288 P4 | ecosystem: Host-associated > Arthropoda: Insects > Digestive system > Gut ...
GTGACCGTGTGGTATGCAGGTTTGGATGGAAATGATTCAATCTAGACCTGCATACCACACGGTCACCTACATAGCGTGACATATACCATAGGTCGTATTGATACAATTTACTCTCCTGATGATCAGCACTTGGTTGCTCGAAACATGTAGAGAGCTGGAATAAACAAATATGAAAAAAAGAATTGTGCGTCAAGTTGGTTATTTATAAAGATTGTAATAAGATGCACGGTCAACACAACGTCTATTTATTTGCATAGAATGATACAATATATGTGTTGTAATATTTTCGGTTACAGCCACCAAGGTACATAAAATTGTTCGCAGCTATGTCCGGTTCATTATCGGATACATGCCCATATAACATTTTTGCTTAAAATTGTTCACAATATAACAACACGAAAGTCAGCACACCTTATGCAGAAAACCCCGCATGTTTATAAAAACAAGTATTTTTTGTACGGCATACTTAATTACTTCGTAACTAATGATGTTAGTACATGAACAAAATAACAACAAAGGTTAATTATGCAAACTGAAAAAGTGCCGCGTATTAATTTCTAGTTGCATCATATAATTACAGAATATTTCGATCACTTTTTGCAGCATTACATACAGTCCTACGTAATCCGTACGGTAATTGAAGGGGAGTACAAAAGGATTAGAGTCATGAAGTGCTGCATCTGACTTTACAACTGATACGTAAATTGCAATGTGTTTGGTCAGAAAATGGGAGGATGTACTGACAGGTGAGTTAATTACATTACTTTGGGAAATGCGATTAGGTTTTCAAAAGACGGCCACTCCGCGAAAATATCCATATCGAAAGACAACGGCACTCCAGTTTACTATTTCATTACATTAACCTGAACTTAAACAGGACAGTTCACTACTCAGAAACACATTTCAATCACTTCCCAATAATTTTCATATGTCGACATAAAATCACATACATTGACATTGTAACTACTGCCGACATCGTAGCAGTGCCATCACAGATCCCCATTATGTGTTCTGTAACCAGCAGGAAATTCCTTGTGCAAATGGGGGCTGTCTTTCTTCAGTCGGGTTGGTCAGTAAACGGAATGTGCAAGGTCAGACAACATTAAAAAACAAAGAAATACGGAATAAATGAATTGAAACTCTGTTTTCACAATACCAAAGCGTATTATTTCCTCAACCTCGAAGCCGGAAACCTCATGTACAATAATCATTTTTCATACTTAAATCCTTTCTCTTGAAACCACATGAAACAAGTCCTGACTTGAGTAAGGAAAACAGTTTTCTTTAACGGCAGTATCAACAATGAAAACTTTTATAGTTTCTGCAAAGAAACCGCAATTATTTGACAAAGTATGTCTCTCATTTTCGTCGTTGTAACCTCGGCTTCTACAGTCGCAACCAACTACACGTCATCAGGCCAAATCGTTTTCGCCTTACAAGCCACTAAGACATGGTACCTCTTGGAATATATACATAAGGGATGCCCAAAATCTCCCCTTACATATTTTGGCACTCCAAGGGTGTCCATGGGGTGTCAAAACCTTTAGCAGGAGTTTGCGATTTAGGTGACCGTGCATCGTGATAAATTCTTATAGTAAAACCAACTAGATGCACTAATTTCTCATTTTATTTTTGGAATAAAACTCTACATGTTTCGGACGGTTCCTCTCTTCATCAGCGGGAGTTCTTTACCTTACACACAGCAACGGTATAATAGCATACAGGTTTGCTGACAGCTTGCGAGCAGGCTCAGGACTTAACCCAACTTCGTCCTGATCCTGCTCGCAAGCTGTCAGCAAACCTGTATGACATATATCATTGATGTGTGTACGGTGAAGAACTCCCGATGAAGAACAGAGGAACTGTCCAAAACATGTAGAGTTTTATTCCAAAAATAAATTATGAAATTAGTGCATCTAGTTGGTTTTATTACAAGACTTTAGCAGGAGATTTTGTGCATCTGTTGTTTACATTCCAGTGCTCGTCAGATTAGTTTTATGAGTTCATGTTTATACTACGCACGGTACTGTACATGCAATAATAAAATAGTAAATTCCCAGCAGACAAGAAATATATACAACTTCAACTCCCTAAAAATAGCACCCATGGAGTGTCGAAACAAGTAATAGGAAATTTGGTTCATCTGTTATGTATACAGTATATTCCAGTGCACGATAAGTTTCGTTGAATGAGTTCACTTTTAGGGTAACGCCTGCAGAGCTCTGTTGAGGCCGCCCGTTTCACAGTGGTGACAGACAAACTGCAGCACACAAACGGCGCCAGTTACTAATACATACAAACATGCGTCTCTTAACGAGTGGCATAAGTTCCGAGAAATGCGTCGTTAGGCGATTTCGTCCTTGTGCGAACGTGTATTTAGACAAACCGAGATAGTACAGTATAGCCTACTACACACCTAGGCTATATGGTATAGCCTATTGCTCCTAGGCTACAAACCTGTACAGCATGTTACTGTACTGAATACTGTAGGCAATTGTAACAAAATGGTAAGTATTATAACATTACATTTTAATATTATGGGACAACCGTCGTATATGCGGTCCGTCGTTGGTCGAAACGTCCTTATGCGGCGCATACCGGTACTAAAGTATAACTTTTGAACTTTCTCTGCTTAAAGAGAATAAAATGACCGCAAAATAGACAAGCTGTTTATCTGCAGCTACTGAACGGTATTTCGTGCTAGCGTTACACTGACAGATATAATTGTATCTCTGTATGGATAAGAAACCAACTAGTTGTACTTTTGTGTTATCCTTTATTTCTCCTTTACAAGTTGCTCAACATGTTTCGGGCAACCATGTGCACATCTTCAGGAGCAGGTAGTGTGTCCACTGAGGAGTTCTACGAACACTACCTGCTAACCGGTTCTGACAGCCTTCCTGCAGCCACTGCACAATACCAACACGTGGCGATAACACTACGCAGTCATCAGCTCCTGAAGATGGGCACATGGTTGCCCGAAACATGTTGAGCAACTTGTAAAGGAGAAATAAAGAATAACACAAAAGTGACATCTAGTTGGTTTCTTATCCATACTGAATTACGATGCACGATCAACCACACATCAGATGTATCTCTGTATCGATATGGCCATCGAGCATTACTCACTTTTTTGTCACAAACGGTTAATTGTAAGATGTTGTGTACAGCAAGAAATTGGATAACCATGCGGTCTGTAACGCAGTGAAGGGATAATATGATCTTACAAAATTCCGTACCCACGCAACAGGCTACACTCTGTTATAATGGTAATGTGAATCTTCACACTTGGGAAGGCCTCAAACCTGATATGTATTTTATTTCCTTTCATACGCAAGTGTAACGTAGGGCGTAATGAACTAAATGAAATGGAAAGCAATTATAGCAACGCGAAACGATATTTGTAAGGTAATTAAATTCTTACCATTAGATTAAATTTAGGAAAAGTATATTAGTGTCCGAAATAAATCTCTGAGGTGTGTAAACTGGAAGAAAATTATTTGCAATTATTGTCTGGAGATCGCCTTGGTCGGAAAAGGAAAACATTAGAAAAATCTGCGGTTACGTGGTAGGGTAAAGTTATAGACACTACAGTAAATATGCTATAAAGAAGAAAACTGGCTTCCTCTGACTCAGGGCAGGGTCCAAGGGCAGTGTCTTGTGAATACGGTAAAGAATTTCATGGTTGCATAAACGGCATAGCTGAACACCATCGACATTTCAGAAACTATGTTGCACGGAGATGGGCTGTTACTGCAGCACACCTCTCTACCCCGCAAAATTTCGTAGGCCCTTTTACCGACACCAAAACAATGCACACGTGGGTCTACTGTTGTGACATCACTGGGTTTGCAGCCCATCCCATGGTTACACAGTTCTGCAGTGACGAACGTTCACACTTACGTAACATTTAAAGACTAACGTCAATCCAGTAAAACTATATGAAACCAGTTCCTACCACACAGAGAACACAGTCCCTGTCCGTTACAAATTCCAATCGGTTAATGCTGTTCAAAATAGCAATCGAAATTTATCTTGAGGATCAAATGAGATATAAATATACACTTTGTGGCAAAACGCAGAACTGTTGTAAATACCCTACAAATTTACTGCTTTATCTCACTTGTATATAACCCGGTAACAACCAGATCCAATAGTTGGTAGTTTAATCACGATAACATCAAAAGGCTATATGAGTAATACTCGTTTAATATTATCCTTCCTTCTTCATCCCAGTTTTGGAAATATATATCTTCCACATAATATATTCTTATTCTTAAAATGTTACTCGTAGATCCAAATGTTCATTGTTTCTTTATTTTTAAGTCACATTAAAATTAATAAGGTCCAATTTAATTGAAACTACTTCAAAATATACCATTTATAGGGTAAGTAACACAAGCTCGCCATTTTGGGTTGCGCACGTTTGTAAGCCAGTCAACCCACGCTGCCACCCCACTCTCTTCGGCACGTCAATTTTCTGCAAAGTAGGCTGCAGTGATGTGGTGCAGAGGGTGGTCCAAGCCATGCTTCTTCTTAGAGCACACCGACCTGCTTAGATAATCCCACAACAAAGAAGCAAGGTACACAAGCCTGACGATCTTGGTGGTCATTTTTGTGATTCTCTGCTTCCTGTCCGATGACCACATAAAGCTCTATGGTTACAATTAAACTGGACCACCAGCAGTTAATTTCCAGACCGTGCATTAAATTTAGCTGTAAAAAATTATGTCACGACAGTGAATTTTGTGCACTACGGTAGCAAAATTTTGATACAATTTCAAGGAAATGCTAATTATGACACAATTATTATTTTGGCCACTGCACACTGTCTCACGTATACCTGAAAAGTATACGATAATTTCGTCATAACCGGTATCATGTCTCAGATGGGTAAAGGCCTGTCTTCAACTGTCCGGCAGATTTCTTTGTAACGTTATCTTCAGGAAGTAATCCATAGGCAAAGCGTCTCTTTCTGTGTTACAAGGAATAATCAAATGTATGCTTCAAGCAGTATCACTTTGACGGACTTCCGAAAGCGTCACAGGAAATAAGTGCTTCGCGTTGCTTTACAGCAACCTCATATATAAACCACAGAACTCGAAACGATGGTATAATGACAGGACTAATCCTGTGGCTCAGACTATTGACACTGGATGCGCACATAGCATTACAGATACGATATTATTGTATTTGTACAGTGAAAACCTTCAACATCATCCAGGCTCTGTTTCTGGTTTGTCACAGGCTTAGTGAGGCTGCTGTTCGGATATTCTGTGTAAAGAAGCGGACAGGATAGCTAGATGGGGACACCGACACAAGAGGAAGCTACGTGCATACATACACAGACATAATAGCGATACATATCTACACCCACACACCTATATATATATACATGCGAACATACACATATATATACATATTGTATATACATACACACATACCGTTATACTCACACACACACACACACACACACATATATATATATATAGGGTATATCCATTCCGACTGTTGCAGTAAAATTAGTGACGTCTTTGAATCTAACCTCAGAACTTATATTTCTACAACTCTGAGCATGTGAACCATGCTCAAAGAGATTTATCGCACGACTCACCGCGTTTGGAGTGATCTCAACTGCATTCGGTTGCCAGCATCTTATATTTGTAGCTTGTTTTGTCCGATTAAGATTACGAAGGTGATATTTTCACCTGTCACAGCAGCCGACAAGGGGTGGTCATAGACCCTCAGAGTTCTTCGTACTACCAAAACCCTTCACCATAAAATCCAAATACATTACGACACCGTCTTTTGTGTGTCTGTTACAAGGCTATTGGTCCCACAAAAGACGCTCGATATCTTTATAAGCTGAGCAAATATTAGCGTCGTACTTACTGGATGTCAGCAGAGTGAATTCAGGATCAAGGTACTTGGTAACTGGTGGGCACCATTTCTTACACATCCGATTTCAAACACACATAACATCTTTAAACAACGGAGGAATTATTACTTGAAGAATATGTTTCTGTAGGCCACGTAGCGAGATCGGTGTTCATTACCAATAAACACCGCCCACATTGCACACAAATAAAAAAGCGGAGACTGTTTCATAGAACTCAACTCCGTATTAGAAAGCCATGTGTGAATCCATGTATATAAACCGCACCAGATTATTTGTGTGGAGGCCTAAAATTATATCCGTAATATCATATAGCGAGGTGTACGGTTTGAACGTGTGCTACTAACCTTGGACGTCGCGTCAAAAGAACTGCTTCTGTGGCCCATCAAATCTTGGATGCTTCCACACAAGGATGTTTGTGTAGGAGCAGTGGGTAGGAAAAATGCAGCTTTAGATTTCAACACAAACGCTTTACTGTTTATAACACATGCAAATCATCTGCAAACGTACGTAAGTACGGAAAGTGCTCTCAATAAGGAAAATAAACGTTGTGGATACAAATATTCAAATTGCTACTCAATAACATGATTTTTGTTTCCTGTGGTGCTGCGACCCAACGCGGACCATGGCCTCTTGAGGTTTCTAGATCACACAAAACAACACACCACAGTCGTGAGAGGACGAGTGATCAGGCCGACGCACAGAACCCTACCTGACAACACACAACATTCACATTCCCCAGGCGGGATTTTTATTTTTGCAATTATTCGACTTTTATTGTGTTTCCCAATAATACACAATTCATATTCCAAATAAAAGACAGTCATTTAGACAGCAGACATCTGCAGTATACACAAACCATGTATTGGATTTAGTGGCAATAGCTCAGCTTCCAAACACGCTAAGATTGTTTTTAATCAACACAAGGACACAATTGTCCCTGATTAGGGAGGACCCACGTCACAGAGCTTTAGCACACCAGATCTTCACCCTTTTGGTCAGACGTAGCTTAAAAGGTGTCTAGGTATCCCAAAGGTCTTCAGCCGCGTATTGCGCTGGTAAACAAGCCAACGTGTGGTCTTATAAAGTCCATATATTCAAGAGCTGAGAGTGACCTAACAATTTTTACAACATAAAATACAGTGTAACATAAGAACCATAGAGTTGTTTGGTGTTTCGGCGAGGCCAAATTTTGAGTGCGGGACAGAAGAGCCATTCCTGAGAAATCCGTCGAGGTGTGCGACGGATCATGGGTAGCCACGCGGTGGTCCGTGTCCAAATGTCCACGGTGGTTCCACACTCCGTCTGGCGGTTTATAAGTGAGTACGTTGCTCCAAACTTTAAACAGGCGTCAGTGGTTATGATATGAATAATAAGCAGCTTCATATTTGTGAGCACGAGATCTGGACCACTACATACCACGTAGAGCGTACCGCATCAGACACGACTGCCTGGAACATGTTCACCAACATTAAATGCCAGTTGATCGACGGAAATATTTTCATGATCCGTAAACCCCGAGACACAGGCTTCTTGCCGTCGACGACCCTCAATGTGTCATGCACGCGCTGTTACAGGCATTTTCCGATTCCACCACATGTTGTGGGTAATGTACACCCACTCCTGATAGCATATTCACAGGTATTCCAGAGTCCTCAGGAGCGCAATTACACGGGGGATGCAAATCACCCCAAATTCGAAACCACCAAGGAACTGGACTAATTCCAATGTGCATTACCTCAGTAGACACAAACTGGTGCATTTGACCCCCAACGTCTATGATATCCAACCCTCCCTCTCCAGCTGGCACCTGAAGGATCACTAACTAAAAAACATTGTTAGGATATATAAAAGTCCCCGTTACCCGTTCTCTAGGAGGTCAGAGGTGTCCACCAAACTAGTTAACAGTCGAGCTGTTCTCCTGGCCTGCCTCTGAGAAAGGTGAAATAATGTCGGCCTCTTCTATAGGTATAATACCTCTTCCTCCATTTCTACTGCGGCCGACTGTGCCTTCGTGCTGTGTTTGTGAATTACCTTCACTTTAAAGAAATTGAGTCGTCCCAGTGTGTCCCTTTGCTGCCCATGATTTCGTAAGGTGTGGTACATACAGGCAAGATAGAACTCCTCGTGCAGCGAGGCGGTCTGACTGCGTTCCCGACCATTTCTCATAAAGAAATACCGAACGTTCCTCTTAAAGCATTTTTCCCACCATAAGAGACGGTCAGGATAGAGTCGTTGCCTTCGCTCCGGCACATCCATTCACTACGGTGGCGAAGGCCTCGCTGTTCATCCTCCAGCAGTTGTCTCTTAAGCTTCCATAGCCCTTCTTCGAACGTGTGTTCTCGTAGATCCTAGGTTTATCCTTCGACACGCATCCAAATGGTCTGTAAATGCCGCCAATAAATTTTGCATCCCTACAATTTTAGATTAAGGTCGTTGACATACATGTCCTATCGTGGCAGGCCGCACTCGGTGGTGTGTAAAGTGTGAACGTCTGTCGTCTTCCCGTGTTTGTCCAGATATCTATAAAGCTAAGGCGACGTACCACACTATTCAAAGCTCCACTAATATTTCGCTTCCCCGTGCAATCCTCCGGGGACAAAACACAATTAAAATCATCACCCATAATCATGTCGGATGGAAGAGATCCGAGTAAGTACAGCAGAAGTATTATAGATGGTTTCACGTTCCTACCTTTCAGAGGTCCAAGATGGTGCGCACAGGTTGACAGCGTTGACACTTGCATAGATTCCACGAACCGACGGTAAGCGAGTTACGGTTGTCAAATTAATGCCCTCTTTGGGCAATATGATCGCCCCTCGGCCAGTGTTGACAGTGTTTAAATGCTTTGTGTAGCCGATGAATTTAAGCAAGTCCTCGATTGTCACCTCCAGTAAAAGTAGAAGGTCAGTGGCCTGTTTATGGGCGAAAGCCTGTCAACATTCGTAGTCGTGTTCGCGAACAGCATCCATTAACATTTGGTGTCGCAATCTTGTGAGTGAATTTATTGCGTGGGTATGGTAGCATAACCGAACTACTACATTTTGTCAGTCACGTGCTTCCTCCCATTGTCCAGTTGGTGAGACGCGTGATGTCCCCTGTGACAAAGATTGTTCCCCTTTCCTCGACCCCTGTTGTAATTATGAGCTGAGTTACAAATGTGGGTGACAGATCCTCCTTTACCATCTCCTGCGAAGTTATCTCTTCAGTCTCCTGTTTGTACAGAAAACTGCGTAGCTTCCGCAGCTGAACCTCTTCGTATATTCCACCTATGGTTTGTTCCCCTATGTAATGCAATAGATCCCGTGATATGTGGTGTTCCTGTTCTAGGGAGAGCTAGTGTTGTGTTCTAACTTTACTCGAACACCGGCTTCTGGTCGCTGTCGGTTACTGTCAGCCTTCGGTTTTTAGGTGATCCGGCAAAATTATCTGCTAGCCCGGGAAACAAAGACGCCCACGCCTGCCCCGTCGGGTCATCGTCCATTTCAGTAATCATCCTCTTCCGCCGTAGCATCAGGGTTTTCCCCGAACACCCTGTGTGCCTCCGCCTACCCGCCCTGATTCGTGTTGTGATTCAGGTTGGACGTCGTCCTCAGGAGACTCTACTAGGTCTGTAGGCAATACAAACATCAACGCGTCATTGGTCGAGTTCTGCGCGGGTACACCACCCCTATCCACCAACTCTGCAGCCGTCGTATTCTGGTCGTGTTCCTGTACAAATACGATCGGACGTGAAGCTCTCGTATTTAACTATTGGGTGTCGGTTCTTTAGTTGTTGCAGGGTTGTACAGGGCGCGTGGGTCAAGCTGGGCTGAGCGGCAGTGCCAGTAAATCATTTGCGGCCCCAAGTCTACCATTTGGACCCACGTATGTTCTATATTCTCTCGATTACTTCTCATATTCTGACTCCTCCTGCAAAAATCCTGTGACCTATGGTCTGCTGCATTACACAAGAAGCAGCTAACTGGATGTCCGACATAGGATAATAATTCCCAATATCCGCCTGTATGTACTTGAGATGGAATGTGTTTATTCCGGTCCATCTTCACAAGTTGTATGCCATTTCTCAATTACAGCGGTACGTATTTGACCATTTTTTATCTGTTATTTCCTGTACGGTACCGAATTTACGCAACGTCCGTTGAATGACGTCAGCAGGCATTTCTGGCAGTAAGTAAGCTACTCCGGCGATCCTCGTGCCCAAGGCGGTGGGCAAAGCCTGACCCTAGATATCCCACATGTTACACGTTTATATATGGCTGTACCTTTTTGTGCGGTCAAATAATGCCGTTAATGCACGTGTCTGTGCAAATTTTATAAATACTTGCCTTTTTTAGCCCATCTGTCTATATCGTCGTGTTTTCATTCTCGTTCATTCGTATATGCTCATATATCCACTCGTGAATAACAAACGCCAATATTTCCCGAATTTCTTTACCGAAAGTACATGCCAATGTGTCTTTCCGCTCACACGTACTTACGAGTACATTCGTTTTCGTCATCACACAACAGCACAAAACACAAAACAAAACACTGTGTCACTGGATTGCACTCGCGCACTTGTTTGTTTGGGAGAGAAGTGAACAAAACCACCAGCAGCTTGCGGCTGCTCGATCGAGACTCTGGAATATGAAGTTGTCTGTTCTGGCAGAAATTTACTGAAGTTGAGTTCATAAATTTCTACACACCTTATATACTGCGGTGTATCCGAGATTCTTCTGCTGATTGGGATGCTACGAGTATGTATGCGGAGTTCATATACAGCAATATCATGTACACACGCTGTACATAACTTATTATTTTCAAGAAAAGGTCCTCCCCCCTGAAACCACGTGAAAAATAAAAATCCGTAAATATTCTGTTTGAAAATTAAGCCTGAAGTGTAATGCAGGAAATTAAGAATTCCATCATTACTCTGTGATTATCAGTGAGTTCTTGTTTCATATGTCTGCCTAAAGACATTTTGTTCAAGTAAAATGCCTCAGAAGAGGTCATGGCGCTTTCTTTCACATTCTTCACAATTCATAACAACAATAATAATAATAATAATAATAATAAACCACTCGACTTTGCACAAGTCGCCTTAATATAAAACGTTTTAAATGAATATGTGGCACAAGAAACGTGGGAATTCAGCCCTGCAATCTTCATATTCGTCACATAAGAATAATAAGGAAATTCATTTCTAGATCCTTGCAGTTTGTAAGCTTAAAATAAATTCCCCGCATTCATTGTTACTCTAAGATTCACTGTGTTCAGAACGGATCGCTATCGAATCTTACCTTTAACTACGTTAATTCAGTGAATAGCCTCACCAGCTCTTTCGCCAAGATCCACGTTAATCACGGCGTACGGTTACCAGGTCTCTTCTACTTACAATCATACTGAACATTTTCTACTAACTTCGTATCCCATGTCTCTTCTCTTTATACATGAAGACTGAAACTTTACATAAACGTCGTATCCCAGGTTCCTTCTGTTCACATCTTCAGACAAAGATTCCCGTAACTTCCTATTACACTAATTTATATATATATATATATATATATATATATATATATATAAATACACACAATACAAATATAATTACAAGTTACCTCCATACATAAACTCTCCTACATGTTTCGGTAAATGTTCTCCATCTTCGCTGAAATATGTACGAGAGTAAATGTAAATAGACAACTTGTAATTGTATACGTTTTATGTTCGTTTATTGGCATACATAATAATTACAATCACAATTAACGTAATTAATATTAATTTTAAAAAATCGTATCACAAGTGCCTTCTGTTTAAATGTTCAGACCGACGTCTTCTATTAACATCTTACCCCAACTCTCCTCTCTTCATGCATTCCAAAAATAATTTTATATTAATGCTTCGTCTCCCACTTGCCTAATGACATGTTCCATCTATCTCACCCTCTGACCTCCCTAATAATATGGGGGCGAGGAGAAATTACAGCGTTCCTAATTATGTAATTCTTTACAAAATCATGCTACAAGCCCTCTGAATGGCCAAATATTATCCTCAACATCCGATGTTTAAATTGTATGTGTCATCCCGTTGTACGTTGCGTCACACAATCCGAGCAAGTGCGAGCAGGATACAAATGTTTCACGACGATGCGTCTGACACCCCTGCACCATCCAGATGTTGGAGGGCCAACTCCAGTCCGTTGTTCGAGGCAATTTATTCAACATATATTCGCCATCATTGCAGGAAGCCGACTGGTGCAACGGCACCATGAAATCAGTTGTTTTATAAACAAGAGAAAGCAGGGTAGAAGCCTACGTCTATTTTGTTGCTTCTTTTCACCATTTGAAAGGGATGAAGCTGGGAGAGAGGACAGAGGAAGAGGTGGAAACCCGCGGCATTCAGACCTTTTGCTTTGTTTGTAGAGCAAACAAATAAAGACTCAACTACTATCAGCACCTCAGTATATTGGATCCTCATGAAACATAAAGAACTGAGCACCTGATTGTCTAACGCAGCTCAAGGCACACCCACGGTCAATTCTACTGTTTCGTTGTAAGGGACGGGGCAGACTAAAGGAGAAACAAAAAGTCCAGATGAGAAAATTTGCGAACAGCGCAGTTTCGAGAATTCAGTAAACAGTATCCACACGGGTTGAACTCTTCACTGTGCTTCGTGACTGGATTACAGTAGCTTTAGTTGGTTTACAGTACAAAGTGGTATTCTAGCTAGGCGAGTGGCTTACTGTGGAAGACAGCGGGCATTTTCAAGTTGTCCTGGTGTTAGTGAAGTGTTCAACACCCACTTCTCTCCATGCTTATCTTAACGTATTTCTTAGACGTGAATTCAATACACCGATTATATCGACTACTGAAGGTGGGTAAAGGAGACATATGCAGGTAAAATGAACAATATCTGCTGCTTGAATAAATGTTTTGCATTCAAAATTTCGTTCAGAATAACCGCATATCTCAGTATCCCAAAACCTGAGTTTAATTCTTTGCAATTCAAAAAAGCTTACTCAATTACAGACATTACATTTCCATAAATTGGAAGTTAAGATGATATTGGATGACAAATAAGTAAGGGTCTAGAACACATCAGCCGTTGTCTGTTTGTTACAAAATAGCTCGACGTAACTAACCCAACAGAATACGTTTTGTAAAATTACTTTTACATGAGGAGAACGCCAGAGCCTGCTACTGGAAATGCGTATTACAAACTGTTAGTCAAAAATATTAAGGAAAGATAGCGATGTTTAACAGAAATTTAAGATGGAGAATAACATTCAACTGTAAAAGGTAAAATGGTCCCCGTGATCCCATGACGGCGTATGGGTGGGGGAGTTACAGTTCCACCCATTCTTTAATTAACTCTAGATACAGGCGACTGATCAGATTCACGTAAAGATGAAGCTCAGGAAACAGAGCATCTGGGAACCATTGAACATGGGACTTGGTAAGTCCCTGAACAAGTATGGAAGATTTAAAGGAGAGTAAATTCTCTTGCCTCTGGTGGGAATCGAACCATCGACTCACAGTAAAAAAGTCTCTTGAGAAAGCAGGAAATGGGGTTACGGGCTAAAAGATACTCACTTAGAAAAGGGGCCAGTGGAGGGCTCTTTGAATTCGGAATCCTATACACAGCACAAATTCTTCTAGCTTACCTAAAATCAGTTTCTAAAGAAATTTTATGGTCCACGGAGGTGGTTCTGGAATACTTCTGATGTAGCTGCGGTAACCCAAGAATCATAGTGATAACATGTTATAGTAATAATGGTGCATTTTAGGGCTATAAAAATGTTCGTCAGTACTAGTGTAAACTCGTATATGGAACGATTTCGCGGACACTGCACTACAACGAACCAATTGTTTATCCTTTATTATTACTATCTGTACAACCAAGCACACGGTACTTCTAGACGGTATTTAAGTCATTATTTGCTCACAGACGAACAAGAATTGTGGGGAAAGAAAACAACAATTTATATGAAATAGGCAAACAATATAATTACACAATGTGGAGGGCAATTTATACATGCATTTCTGGTATGTTTACATTATTAGAGACAACATTAATTTTTTTTTAGTAAACATGCACATTTAGCCACGTAAACAAGATCAATTTACCCTTACTTAAGTCTGTAAGAGCGCAAATCTGAATCACGCTTAAAACCAAAGAGAGTGAATAGTGCTACTCCGGTAAAGTACACGCAGTTTCAAAACGCTTTCGTTGTTTTTCAAAGCTCACTTGCCATAACATTCATTTAACTGACTCATAAATCTAGAGTTAAGAAGTTAATCATACCTCACACAATAAATAAATAAACATACTTTTGTTAAAGGTCAAGAAGTAGCTAATCTTCCTAGTAAATGTTGAACACGCTGAAGGGAGTTATGTTTTATCATACAGCAAATTTTGTTTACCCAGGGTAATGAGACACAACTCCCCAACTAGCAGAAGGAATCATGGTAGACCTTTCACAAGACTTCTGGATACGTGAGACCGGAACGAGTCAACAAGTGGCCCAACTCCATGACAGATATATGATGACGCAAATTTTGTAAGTAGAGAAAATTTTAAGAAACCACACATTTATATTTTAGCTGTATGCAGAGCAGGGATCGCGTGTGACAGGTATAAGCCATACACTTCACTTACAGACAATAACGCCACTCTCTTGTCACCGAGAAAAGCCACATTTTATTTCCACTTTGATTACGTTGCGTGATGTATACTTAGAATTAAGTCATTAAGTTTGCAACATCAAAGGCAATAACTTCACACCGGAAGTCTTGGTCAGCTTGTTAGGCTTTCAAATTCTTGTTCCAAAACCCCTAACTCGAATATCCGTCAGAAGAACGCCTATTTTTACTGAGGTCTTTCTATGTTTCATTTATACTTTCCAGGCAAGTACTTGGATAGTACGTTAAGAATAGGCTATGATCGATTCATTCCTAAGCCTTCCAGTTCAATCAGATTTATCTAAAAATTTCAGGCCATTTACCCACGTCGTTTAAAAACCACTGCCCAACGCCACAACATTGAATCAAGCTAATTACGTCTAGCAAAAATAAGCTGTCTTCGTACACAGTCCAACAGAAGATACACATCATTATTTTACGTTACGCCATTTTGTGTGATGTGCCGAAAACTTGGACAGAAACATCGTACAACGTCTCACTTTACAGATACGCCTGTTTTATTTAGTGCTATGACGGAAGCTAATGGACTTTTCGCTATATACTGGGCTATGTAGATGCAAATTCCCCCCACCTTATATAAAATCTAAATAAACAAAGCCATGGGAAAGGCACTAGACATATTAGTTTGGCTTGTGTACGTATGTGCTTCAGCGTGCCTGTACCATGCGTATGAGAACATTACAAAGCAAAAGATAAAAACACACCCCTTGCTTTGATACATACAAAACACGTTTCGTCACAATAACCTCTGGCTTCAGAACTTCAAATGTCAATTAACGCTCTGAAGTACTGGAAGGTTTCATTCTGAATTTGTTGAGTCAGGCAGGAATGGCCAAAGCGATGTGTTTCTGAGTGTTCCCTGCGTACAGGTTAGACGAAACAGCAGCAATTATGCAGCTTCGGTCGTGTAGACTAAGATAATGGGACAACAAACACTAATATACAGTGCACGCAAGAAACCTCGCTCACTTTTTTAAAAAATTAGTCTGTTAATAAATCTTGCCCAGCAATAAAAATGAAATCGGAGCGCTTTGGTCGCTTTTTGCAGATATCGTTTTATATTTTGAAGTATTAAACTGAAACAAACAAGTAATTAATTTAAAGCAAATTACTTGTTTCTACATGTGATTTCAGGCTTCTGCTGCAGTATAAATGAAGTTTCCCTCTTCAGGGATTTTACGCACCGTGGACTGGTAGCAACCAATCCACGCTGCGTAAAATCCCAAAAATGCAAGATCCCTTGTACATGTTTCTGTGAGACCATAACAGCATGCGTCACACACTAACACACGTGTTAACTACTTGGGGTTTCTAACTCAATTAAATGCACTGAAGTATATCACACATCCTTACTAGCGTCATCTTCACTACTTCACACCACATGCACACTGAAGTAATGGTCTAAGTACTAGTTCGATAACTTTCAGAAAGAACGTACGAATAATAGTATCACTTCAGACGCTTCGCGAAAACGTGAAAGTTAGCTTCTATAAGAAACATATAGAGAAGTCTAATTAATCAGCATTCAATTCAGGTACTAAAACGATGTGGCAATCCACACGTTTCCTTTGATTAGGATTGTGCAGCCGCATTCTGGTAAGTCTTGTGAATACCAGATATACTGCAATGTGCATTGAAACATAGTCTACATGGGTGACAAGAGCTGAGTCAGCGGTGTACTGTTGGTGACTGTGGAGTTTGCAGTTTACCTTTGCAACTGTTTGTGCTTGGGAAGGCGAACCATCAGTTCTTTGCCACCAGTAATACACCACCCACGCCGTGCAGGTTGGTTGCATTCCCTTGAGGAAGAGATAGTACATAGAACGCTGTAACTTATACGTAATGTCCACTACAACCACCAGGAAAACATGGTGGAAGGAAGAGGAGGAGACAAATACACTCTCTACACTTACAGATAAGGTATACGGGTACACCGTCTTGGGACCCACGGCGTCACACACACAAATGACAAAGCAGGATATACGTACTTCAGAATATGGTAAAAAATAATCGGTGGATTGAGTAAATAAGACGCTGCTGTGGCCTATCTAAATATACCACATCGACCGAAAAGGGGGCGGGGAGGGACTCGGACAGTTACTAACATCTCACACATTTTTATCGGTATGGTAGAGCAGATTATTCGCTTTGACCATTTCTTGGCGCATTTGCAAAACTGAAAAAAGCGACTATTGACTTCGTCTGTCTGTCTGTCTGCCCGTCTGTCTGCCCGTCTGTCTGTTCGCATGGAACAACTCGGCTCCCACTGGACGAATTATTATGAAATTTTGTATTTCAGTATTTTTCGAAAATCTACCCACAAAATTACAGTTTCATTACAATCTGACAATAATAACTCGTACTTTTCATGAAGACCGGTACACATTTATAATCCTTTCTCGCTCAGTTCTTCTTAGAATGATAAGTATTTCACACAAAAGTTTTAGAGGCAATCAAAGCACACGTTTCGTGTTCAATAACTTTTTTTTTCGAAAATCGTGCCTTTTGTGAGAAAACGTGGGAAAATATTTTAGAGCCGAGCAGGCTACAGATGACAAGAGAAAACATGCACATCGCATGCTAGTTACCTAAAGCTCCAGACACCCACTCAGAATATATAACACGTATTGTTTTTCCACTGCAACAATATTTGCACGAACGTTCACCAATGTTACGTTACACGTGCATTGCCGGTCTTGTTTGACTGAACCATATTTACGCAACATGTTCCTCGAAAATTTATGACTTCGTCGTAAGATTTTTTAGTTTTCACGGCGGTGTGCATTCAGCTTATGTTATGCCGATTTATGGCGATGTGTAACCTTACGAGTGTGTATGAATTTTTCTGAGAAACATGGCTCTTCCATCTTAAGAGTAAAAACTAGTATATTAAAAAATTCTTATAATAAAACCAACTAGATGCACTAATTTCTCAATTTGTTTTTGGAATAAAACTCTATATGTTTCGGACAGTTCCTCTGTCCATCATAAGGAGTTTTTCACTGTACACACAGCAGTTCCCTCCTGATCCTGCTCGCAAGCTGTCAGCAAAACTGTAGGACATATACCATTGCTGTGTGTACAGTGAAAAACTCCTGATGATGGACAGAGGAACTGTCCGAAACATGCAGAATTTTATTATAAGAATTTATCATAATGCACGGTCATCTGAACGTCAAATTCGAGTATATTACAAATGTGAGTGTTTATGTGGGAAATTGTAAAACGTGCACAGATTGTGGCCTGAAGACATTCGGTTTTGACCTCCTGTGCGCTGTCTTTGCAAACTCGGACCTGAGGTGAGAGACAGAATGTCCCTCCAAAACGTAGGGTTTCACTGACAAGATTGCACGGCGTCACAGCCAAGAAAACTATAATCTGAATTATGGCAACTAACTTTCTCAAAGTTTTCTCTTATACATCGTGACGCTGGCAAGATATTTGTCCTTCATTGAGAGTTTTAAAATCTCGTGAACCAATTCTCTTCAAAATTTCTACCAACATGAATCGCACTACCCCATACTTTCCAAGCACAAGTTGCTGTGCGTAATTTGTAACATATAAAACATATTAAACCAAGCATTTATGGGTAAGATAAAAAATATGACCTGTAACCAAAAAAATATCAGAAGTCGAACTGCAATGGCTGAATATTTACCAAAGTGTAATCGAAAGGTAAATACTCGCGAGGCAGCCATGTCGTTGTATTCGAAGTTATAACAGTTTCTCTAAACAACGTTGTATATTTTGTCACGTACGAAATTTAGATAAATATATACAGTAAAACGTTATCAGTCACGTATGCCTCCTTCTGATAATTATTTATGTTCTTTCTCACATCTGAGCAGCGAGTAACAGCTGACCAAACGACAGTATTATTTTGCATTCTTATATAAAATATGCTTCATTTATTTTGAAAAACCGGAGTTAATTTCAGTAACATTTTAACCTCCAACAAAAGAGGAAGTGACTGTCCACAAGCAATGGCTTGGAAGTCCTTGGCACACAGCTTCAGAGTGACAAACACACACACACATACACAGGCGCGCGCGCACACACAGATTACCTATGACATTGATTTAAATTATCTCGTGATATTAACACCTAATAACAAGTACACAGAGGAATACAGAAGGAAGGGGAGACAAATAAGAAGACGTACAAATATTTTGGTCGTTGTTATATTAATGCCATCTTGAAAAGAAGAATTTGTAGTAACGAAAGTTATATTCGATACGTGGAGGGGAGAGAAGAAGAAGAAGGTTTGCCACGAGGTAACAGCGCGGACAAACTCAACCTTTTGTTTGACTGTAACAATTGTTCGTCCAAGACAACAAAGGAGAGAATTGTAGAGACTAGGAAATGATATTTTTTTCCCTCCCGTCACTTGAAGAACGAATACAGTGACATCTGCCGGAGCAAGTTTCAACTTTATCTTTCCTTGTATTCTGACCTATGGGGTAGAAGAAATAAAAACCTATAAGAAAAATATGACAACAATATTCCTTTTCTACGGAATATAAAATCACTGAATGCAGCACTTCACGAAGAAAGCCGGAGGACCATTCCTAAGACAATGAAATTTTCAAGACTGAACAACTAAATAAGGATATGGTTGTATATATGGCGCGGTATGTTAAAAAGACCATCACTTTTTCATTTTGAAAATAAGGACATTGAACTGAAAATAGAAACATGGTGAAGGTTTCGAAGAACATTTATTCTGCCAGCCAGTCTTCAACTTCGTCAGTCAACAAGACGTGACTACCATCTATTAAGTGATTGCTGAATAACCAACCCTTTACAAATAAGAGCTAAATCGTATTATATTTAAAAATTCAGTTTCAACTGCACAGTAAACTTCTTCATTACACTGACCGAACTGTTAACAGAGTGCAGGAAAATAATTATTGTTAGGCGTTCTTTACGAAGTAAAATAGTGCTGTATGCTGAGACCGCGTTTGTCTGTCTGTATGTTTCTGTCTCTGTCTTTTAGTATCAGCGACTCAACTCTTTCTCGGTTTTCAAGAAATTAGGTATTGGAGTTATTTACAAAAATCGGTCATCCTAGCATGAATTTCGTAAAAACAGGCTCAGTGATGGTCATATTTTACTTAAGACCGTAAAATAATACATAGCCGTAATTTTCATATCTCTATACTGATTTGGGAGTACAGAGGATCCTCATATAATTCTACTGAGTAATTGCGAATTTCATAGAAATCGGTGCAGTGATAATCAAACTTTACTCCAAACGATAACTGAAATTTTACCCCTGCTTTCTACACATTTTTCATCCGATGGGAGGCAAAGTTCGGTGGAGAAGACGTCCATACGAAGTTGCTGAGTAGCCGTGAATTTATGACAATCGACGCAATGAAATTCGTACTTTACTTAGAGGCGCAAATGAATTTTTATCCTTACATTTCCACTACTACTGTCCGATTTGGGTGAAGATTTTTATAAGAGATATGCACATAACGGTGCTGGGTGTGAGCTTCGTATAACCTGAAGGAAAGAGAAGCCATAATTTGTGTGCGGGTAAATGAATTACATTTACGTGTCTTCCGTAAGAACCCATGACACTCCGAAATTTAAGTACGTCTTCGTAAGGACCGACAACAATATCATGGATAACATCACTTAGAATCTCGTCTGTTTTCATAACCACACAAAACATATACATAAACTGCATGGGGAATATGCGGAGTTTTTAAATGCAGAGGTGGCACATATAATTACCACTGGATTTTGAACGGCTCACGATTATAATGTTCTTAATTTTAGTTTTATGATTACGTTAAATTCGTCACACATTAATCCAGACTTCTTTTCGAAGCCATGTCTGGAATTGTTAAAATATCAAAAAATGTTCACAGTTATATAGAATTTGTGTCTGTGTTTCCCCTTCACACACAGTACGACACAGGAATGTTTCACCATTTATCGTCAAAAGCGGGAAGGAAAAATTGTATATAGCGCTATTGCTTTTCTTTTAGATTATATAAAATATTATTATGGAGAAATATTTTGGGTGTAAAATAACAATAAGTTGGGGTGTGAATTTTCACCCCCTATATGCTAATTTATGACCGCCTCTGTGGTCTAGTGGTCAGAGTTTCTGGCTACAGATACAGAGGTCCCGGGTTCGATCCCCGGCGCTACCAGATTTTCTGAGTAGTAGTGGGTCTGGAACGGGGTCCAC
>Ga0123354_10003936_pt1 | contig 20777 bp, 13 predicted proteins | sample TergutLab28metaG_2_FD_97872 | JGI IMG/M metagenome (GOLD analysis project Ga0123354, IMG submission 97872) | Labiotermes labralis P4 segment gut microbial communities from Petit-Saut dam, French Guiana - Lab288 P4 | ecosystem: Host-associated > Arthropoda: Insects > Digestive system > Gut ...
ATTACACAGCCTCTGGTATCATCACACCTATAGGTCCATATTGCATTACACAGCCTCTGGTATCATCACACCTATAGGTCCATATTGCATTACACAGCCTCTGGTATCATCACACCTATAGGTGTGATGATACCAGAGGCTGTGTAATGCAATATGGACCTCCTGATGATGAACACATGTGCTCGAAACATGTAGCGGCACGAAATAAACTTATTGTAAAACAAAAATTTTTGCATCAAGTTGGTTAATTACTGAGATTAACACTCGGTTAATGCGCTAAATTTTGTGGTGATCTTCGTTTCGTAGTATAACATGGCACTTATCTTTGGAGTACAGTAATATTTTTTTGTGCAAAAAATTTGTAATTCTGTGGCAAATTCGAACTATATTTGCCATAGAATGGAACATGTTATGTAAGTAGTTACATCCCACGTATGTGTGTTTGTTGTTGTAATTTATTCTATTTAATCTCAAAGAATTTGATACAAATTGCAGATATTTTGCATCGAGAATCTGTAAAGTAATTAAGTATTTAATATGTTGCATATCTACCATTAAATAATATTTATGTTGCGTACGAAATAAACAAATGCATATCAATACAATATAATTTATGCTATCACACATTACTATTCACTGACGTGTTTCGGTCGCTTCTGCGACCATAATTACGGTGTAACACAAGAATAGAATGAAAATACAAAGAAATGCACGAAATTAATTTTTATTAGTGTATAATTAATATTAATGTACAATTGATATAATTAATTATACCTTTTGGCATTAATTTTCATATTGTTTATATTCTTGTGTGACACCATCATGTTGGTCGCAGAAGCTACAAAAATAATTCGGTAAATAATAATACATGATAAAATAGAATATATTTTATTGTTGTGTATTTCTTGACTTCTTATATACTATAAATATTAGTATTATTACATTTGTTTTCCATATATCCTTTATGTTTATCCAATGCTTTTGTAAACTGCAGTTGAAACATGTTTTATCTTCAACGTAAAATCTTCGACAGCCAAGAGTTTGCGATTTCGAGATTTTTCGCGGAGTTTATTTGAGGATTTCCCTCTTGTGGGATATGACGTTACGGCATTGGGTAATATAGTACTGAAGTATCGAGCCAAATTTTGTCTTCATATTCAAGAGTCATAAGTTCCATGAAGGACACTTCGACACTTGTAGGACGAAATTATATAGCCCATTGACACAGAATTTTATCCCAACAGAACGGAACCTTCAACAGACAGATTTTACAGCACCAATCCTGTTGTGTATTCTGCGGGCCACGTGTTAAGTTTCGTTTGGAGGATTGAGCTTTCAGTGCTTTTTTTCCGTCTACGGGTAAATGTATTGCTATTACCACACGCGAAGCTTTATGTTTGTTTAAATTAACCACAAAATTATTCAATTATCATTTGACTTTTTTATAACCAGAGATGATAATGTCGTTCGTATATAAATATACAGGTGTACAATTAACGTAAATAATTTCTCCTCGTTTTATGAACAGAAAAATATGAAAATTGTGTTATTTAATGAACCAGTCAATTACAGAGATAATATAGCTTTGATAATAGATTCTAGTGCAATACTGGAACAATATTGACTGGAGAAAAGAGAAGCATTTGGAGAATGTTTTGTCGTTCCACTGCACTTTTTGTTACAAATCCTACGTGCACTGACCAGAGATTAAAAACCAGCCGACACGTGGAAAGGCTAACCACCAACTGTCTGAGCCAGGTAAATATGACAAACCATTAGAGAGGGAATAAAATTTATCTTTTATGAACATTTAAGCCAATTATATGTATTTGATAAAACACAAACCAATTAAATTTTAGTTACATTTTCCTCCCCTAAATTCATTGAAATTTTATAATGAAACTTCGAACTGGGAGGTTAATAACAAGTCAGATAGGTAAAGGGAATCAAAGTACATCCGTACCACACACGGAATTTGAACCAAAAATGAAGTAATCTGATACAGAAAAGGCACATTTTCATGGCAATTTTCGTCTGTAATTAATAAAACGCGTAACGATAATAATTACAATTATGAGGGATGCTTGATTGGTAATAGTGAACAAATCAACTCCGACGAATTTATTTTCTGTCTCAGATGAGTAAGTAAGGTACCTCGCGCCACTTTTAATATCGTTATCTGTCGAGCAGGGAATTACGCATTAATGTACTTGCTCGGAATATAACCGAATATCTACAGTACTCTCCACAGAAATAAGGTGGTCTAAGTACATATATTAATTTATTTCTTACAGGTCCTGTGGGTAAACCTGAAGGAAATATTTTGATGTTTTTCTGACCGTGCATATCAGTATAATCTTAGTAATTGGCAAACTTAATGCACAAATTCTTTTTCTATAATAAGTTTGTTACATTCCTCTGCACGTTTTGAGCACTGTTTTGCTCATCATCAGAAGGTCAAAATTGTATTATACAGCATCTGGTATCATCACACTCCGTCCGGTACACCGGACGGCCACCTACAGAGTGAGGAGTATAATAAACTTATTATAAGACAAGAATTTGTGCATTAAGTTGGTCAGTTCCTAAGATTACTGAAGGAAACAAACAACTTTTTAGATCTGTTCCTACCTGGGTAAATAATATTAAAATTGATCTTAAAAATTACCTGTGTACAGAAGTCTGTACTGATTTGCGTCGTGACAAGGAAACTGGCGGGACCTTTTGAAAGCAGTAATAAATTTTATGGTTCAAAAAAATTTCGGGATTCCTTTTGAGGAGCTGCGGAAATATAATTTGTCTGAAACAGGACTCTGGTCCTCGGATATATTTAGTTGTTGTGGCCCACAATCGAAACATGCACAGCTGCTCTGTGTATTCTCTAACGGATAGATATTTGTGGCCGTGTTGAATATGATATATCCGTGTGAAAGCCTTAACTGTCGGCATAGTAGAACATCTGAAATGCCGAGGTCATTTTTGTTATATTGAAAAACCATAACAGGGCAACGCTATATTTTGTCTTATGACGCAACCTCTCACTGTCATTTTGCACTCTGGAAGCATTACAACTCAGACACTCATATACGCTGATAGCCTGATCTTTTCTGTGCCATTCAGGGATCGCTACTGGAGCCAGATTCATAGATAGACATTTGTCAATGTCTACTCCCGTCATGAATTGCGCGAGTGCTCAGTCGTTATGAGGGAACCGTGAAGTACATGCCGGAGTGGAACTGAATATTGATTGCTTGAGAGTGGAGTTGGTCATACAATAAATTGTACGGGTATCATTTGGCTGAGCAGTGCGCTCCGCTCCGCACATCTTGCACATTGCTCTCAGGAATTCAGATACGAACACACTGTCCAGCTCTACTGCACTATCTTTCAATAAAATTAATATATTTGACACAAGAATGTAAAAAAAATATATCTGTGTTTCTGTGTGAATGTGTAGGTCATGTCTATCCCACGACCATGTCATTTTTACTTATTGAAAGGTTGGCGTGAGTTACTAGAAAGTGTGCCATCTGAAGGGCAATGAAAGAACTTAATTAATTGAAAATAAATTTCTATTTCTGTAAGGTGCCGTGAGATAAGTTATAAATTTCCTGACTTATGAAAATAACTGCTGCATCTGTAGTCATAGGTCCTGATGATTTCTCCACTATCGAAATTTATGATAATCTGTTGAGCAGTTTTCGATTTGTTTCAAGGTTAGTGACAGACATAAAATATAACTGGACAATTTTAAAAAGTGTTCCGCCTGGTTGTGTAAACATTTGAACAGTTAATGGAGAAATCTCAAATATTTAACAGCGCCGCCCGATATAATGTTTTCAGAACTGATTAACAAAACAGTAAAGCTTCTTCAGCAGAGTAGACATTATTAAGGTTTTAATATTCTCTGTTGGCATTCTGTTGTGCTATTTAATGGGCGATGTTTAAATAACATCTATGCCCCTTCAAAATAGGAAGAGAACCATTTCGATACATGATCACGCACTAAACATTCGAAAACACCATGGACATGTATTAGTATTAATAATAGTCAAACGAGATGCAACACAAAGCAGTATATTTACTATTCTGCAAGTTCACTCTGCATGTTTCGAGTGTCAACCACACCCATCATAAGGAGGACGCAAAACTGTAACTACAGCCTCCGGCACTGTCTCCAACGTGGCTTATGACCAGTGCCGGAGGCTGTAGTTACAATTTTGTTTACTTCTGATGATGGGTGTGGTTGACACCCGAAACATGTAGAGTGAACTTGCAGAATAATAAATAGACTGCTAGTCGAACAATTATTAATATATATCAGCGTTGCACGGAAACATAAACCTAAAATTCACCATGGATATATTATAAATCACAAAGAAGACCATAAAAAATTCTACCCCTACAAAGTCAGAAAAAAGCCAACAACTAAACAACAGCCACAGAATCACCAAATTCCCAACTTTCTATATATTCACAACATAATGTAGGAAAATGACAACACAGAACACTCATCAGTTATCGAAAAGGCAACATGGTCAAAGTACCACACCTCAACACTAAACAAACAAGAAGCAGAAAATTATAAGTAATAAAATACTCAATAATGGCCATGATATTAACTACCATCTTGCGGTTTCAAATAGACACTACACGAAGACGAACTCAGTGGCTCGCAATTTGTTTTGATTCTTCATATAGCCGTCTAAGGTAAGAATAGTTATGTAGCTATTTATGATGCAATGAACATGTGAGCTGACAGAATATAAACTCTGGTATTTTTCACTTCGAAATTCAAAAACAATTCGTTAAAATGAATATAAATCTTCTGGTGTAACACACGTTGTTGAATTGTAAACATTTGCCGATTTTGGAAAAGCAAACTGTCTTTGTCTTCAGAGTCAGGAAGCCCAAAATCTTGAACTCTCCGTCGACATTTCAGTAATGATTTACCAGACGACACTGCATGAATTTTCAGAAGCCTGAAAGCTTTACCAACTCCCAATACGAGCAGCAAAAACTCGGACATATTATTACACCACTTCTCTAGTTGTCTGCTAGAGTTTCTCCGGCCATCATTAAAATATTCTCAGACACACTGAATATGCTTACTTCCTGTAGGATGTGTTATCATGTTTGACGTACATTGACGTAAATTGAAGCTGTAATTGCAATTTTGGGTAAGTATATCTTGTTTCTAAAAAGCAGACTGGCGGGTAAATTTTTTGATGCGAATTTTACCAAGAATTTCCTCTATTAATTCAATAACTGCAAAATTGCTGTCACTAACGGAAACAGCTGATTTGTGTCCAGGTTCCTTGATTTTCCCAACCTCAATAGAGTTTGGGAGTTAATGATGTGTGGATAATGTATGGTGGATGTTCTAGATTGATGTGAAATACTGCTGTGTTTTTACAGCCGCTTTCATCAAATATGCGGCTATGTTTATCGTTCATCAGACATCTGCAGACATAATTCACTCACGTACTCCAGTCAAGCATAATTGGCAAGCCCTTCCGTCACTGCGCTCTATGGTGAAGCTCACGAACTTACAGTGTCTGTCAGAACTGGTTCGAAAAATATGGATCCTACAGCATGCACTATAATCTCTTTGTGTTTCTACTGCAAAAGTAAGCCACGATCATCACGAATAAAAGCCTAGGAGTTGTACTTTGTTTACACTTAACGAAGAATATTTTTGACACGGAGAATTTTCACAATTGCACACAAAACATATAGTGTATATGTTATTCTCTTATAGTACGTGTCATCTTTGGTTGATAAAATTTTTAACATAAACATTTCGTCTAATGGGGAATGAGATGCGATAAATACAATTTCGAAATGAGGGGTATAATTCTGCATAAAGATGAAGCAGCTGAGCAACGCATTTGATAAATCTCACAATAAATTCACTATACGTGAGAACAGTTATATTGTAATGAGTGTCTCATGAGTTTCAGCAATTATTGTAACAACAAATTACACGAACGCTTAAAACCTGTTCAACCTTCACCCTGGTCTATACGTTCTAATGCAGGATGAAGTGATGCTTCTTACATGCCATATAGACAGAAAGTTTTTATCAGTAAAGTGAATGAGAGGTGTTTGGTCAGTGAGACCTGTATCATGTTGAGAAGAAGCTAAATTGTTGTGACGTAAAGGAATGAGAATGGTGATGATGATGGTAATAATAATAATAATAATACCCATGTATTATCGAAAACCGTCACACATCCTAGTTTATAGTTATGTGTGTAATGCAAACATGACAGCTGTGGGTAGATATGCAATAGACGGGACTAGAGAAATAGTTGGAGGGAAATTAAAGAATACCACAAGGGTTTTACAGCGGCAGCAGCTGACAGAAAGAAAGTGTAGTACCAAGTGTGTTTTTGTGTTCCTGTTTTGTTCAGCACTCTTGAGATAATGTGTTAGTACCTTTTATCAGTCCTTTAGCTTTCATTAAGAAGAGGCTGGTTACATATAATAATATACTTCCAAATGATAGGAGGGGCAACTGGAGGAAGAATTTTTGACGTTTTGTTGATCGTGCATCTCAGTATATTTATATCAGTATTTAACCAACTTGATGCACAAAATTTGTTTCATGCCTTTATATGTTTCGAGCACATGTGCTCGAAACATATAGAGGCATGAAATAAAACTTATTGTGAAACAAAGTTTGTGCATCAAGTTGGTTAAATACTGAGATAAATATAGAGGAAGAATATAATATAATTGTGAAATGGGTGCAGGAAGATGTGGAATCATTGTACAGCCTGCTAAATAATTAAAACAATGTTAGCAGGGTTTATACCTTATGTTCCCTAAATGTATGGCTAACAGTGCATAGCAGGAAAATAACATATTTCATAAAAGAATTCCAAATCTATGCATATACAAACACGTGCGTTATATGCCACAATCGGTACTTAATGTCTGTATTAGAATTTATTATATGACGACTTTATTTCCAGTATGAAATTAAAAAGTACGTCTCTTAATTTGTGCCAATAATCGTGGTTTCAAGTTAAATTATGTTTTTTATAGGATTAGCTTTAAGCTACACAACAAACGTCAGAGCACAACAATACATGCTTACACAAAATGGCAGTGACACTTCAACTCTTGAGCAGATGAACCTCCTAGGAAAAATGAAGTAGAATGACTTTTACGAGCATGGAATTTGTAATAGCCTGCTTTATATTATTTGGACGGAGCAAGTGAGTAATGAAAAACATTATGTAGACTCAATCAGAAAAGAATATTGTACTTACAATAACAGGAATGAAGGCTAACTGAATTGATGACATCTTACCCATAGAACTAATTTTTTTTAAACGCGTTATTGAAGGACAGGTAGAAGGAAGAAGTGAGGACACGACGAGGAAGAAGACGTAAGCAGGCACTGGATGCCTTTAAGAAAACTAGGGGATACTGAAAACTCTAAGAGGGAACACTAGATATCACTGTGTGGTGGACTAAATACGTCCACCACACTGTAGAGTCTAATTAAAGAAGGTGTCATCATAGAGACAACGGGATAATGATGGATGATTCTATCAAGTACAAAATGATAAAATGGAATATCGCTATTATAAGCCAAGATACGAGTGGGTTAGAGAAGCTGTGTAAAGCTTCATGGTGATTCCACGAGATTTTCCTAGGTGCGTAAACAGTGATGAAGCATTTCCGTCGCCTCTCATTTTTAACCCCTCTTAATTTAGTCTCAGGAAGGAATAATTCATTGTGCATTTTCTCCCACATTCCCGTCATTCCACGCTGTATCTAATTTTTACCACAATTTTTTCCTCGTTTTAATCTTATTTATTTTCCATTGATTTTATTTTTCCAATCTATAGTCACTCATCTCCCTATTCCGTCCTTTCCACTCCTATATTCAAAGAGATTAGGCTAGCAGCGCGTGAAAGAGTATTACAATTACAATATTTGTAACTGTAAATGTGTGTCATAGAATGCTGCATCGAGGTCATTTTAAAAGTAGTTCCGTATATCAGATACGCAGTAAATTAGCAGAAGATGAGAGATGTGACACACTAACCGAAAGGCGAAAGTAAGTAGGTAAAAGGTAAAGTGATCCCGTTACAGGCCTGGTGTGGCCCAGGGGGTGGGTAGAGGTATAGTTCTACTCTTCCATGACCGCGGCACTAGAAGGGTGTGAGTGGTCAGCAGCACGTCCCGGCCGCATTTTACCCCGGGAAAGACCCGGTACCCATTTTACAGGAGGCTGGGTGGGCCCCAGGGCCAGTCTAGAATGGGGGAAAATCTCGTCCCCACGTGGATTCGATCCCGGACCGTCCAGCCCGTAGTCAGTCTTTGTACCGACTGAGCTACCCAGCCCACAAAGTAAGTAGGTAGGTCTATACAATCTTATATTACGTTGGTATACTCTGTTCTGAAGAGGCATTGTATCATTAATTTAAGGAAAGGAACAGATTAATTTTTACATCCAAGCAGGTAAGTTAGCGGAACTCTGATGATTACCATTGTCTTTTAATAGGTCTCTTCTTTCAGAGAGTGAAGGTAATGCAGAAGTAAGTCCTCGGTAAATTTATCAGTCTCCTTCATACTGGGAAAGTTACGAAACCAAACCTCGACCAAGTTATAACTATGTTCCCAATACCTCATGATGTTTGCTAGGATATTACCTTATATTAGAGATTTGCACAAAGCCCTTCTACCATGTTTCCCGAGCGACGAAATTTTGTACTGTGGCGTCTAATATTTGTGGCTGCTGCAAGTATGGAAATTGCGTCTTCTCAACTACCTGGAGACCAAAATCTTCAAGTGACACCTAGATTTTTGGAACGTTTCATCACTTTTATTATAATAAGCCACGATTTTTTTTCTGTAGTGTTTTAGATTGTGTTCTTGCAGTCGCCTTCACATTTCGTCAAATAATTTATGCTGTTTAGAAAACTCCGTGGCCTTAGTCCGCACACGAACTATACCGACAGAGCGGCCGCCGCCGGTCGGCGAAGTTAGTGCCAAATTTTGCGGAAAAATGTAGCGGCTCCAGGTCTAGAAAACAGAGATTAACGGCTGTGGTGACCCGTTGCGCTGACCACGTGACACCACTCTATCCGCAAAAGTTGGCTGCTTAGAAAAAATTGTTAAATAAATAAAGACTCGATAAATAACATAATTACTAAAGTATACGCAAGACATTTTTCGTCATAAGGTTCGTCATCCCCATTGTGTTCATAAATAAACTAGATTGGAGTGTACGGACTTGTCTAACATAACTTTATTTGATGGTAGAGATATGTATAGAATTTATTAGGTAAAGAACAACTACATGTTTCGGCACTTGACAATGGCCATCTACAAGTTGAGAAATGAAAATATTAGTAAGCAGCTATACTCGACTTATGCGGGCTGTATACAGCCCGCATAAGTCAATCGATTGTAGCTGTAGTGTTTGTAATGTATTTACAAAATTAGTCTTCAAAGACGGGCGAGAAGTATTATGTTCAATACTTAACGTTGCTTCATTAGTTTCCTTTACTGTGCCAACACATGCTGTTCGGTTTCGATGCAGATTGTCATCGTGACACACATAATTAATTGATTATCAATTTTTATTAAGTTTAGAGAGTCGATCAGGCTCATTAATTCTGTACTTGAATGGAAGCAGTATTTAAAGTTGAATGTGGTCAACATTTCGACAATTCATATCCGGAAATTGATTTTGAACAACGTCATAATCACATAAATGGCACCATTATATTCGGGGAATATATTTCACTTTACAAGATCCGGTGTTTTCAGGATTGAAATAGATCTATATTATTTGAAGTTACGTAATTGGGAATTGGGAATTTTATGGAATCACAAACTATTTTCTATATTAAATAAAACTAATGAAAGTTACAATTCAAGAGGTAAAAATGAAAAATATATTTTCTGGTTGTCACAAAATTATCCAAATATTACCTTGCTTCACATGAATAATTAATGCCCTCTTTTATCTGTTTCTCTAATGATAATTGTTGATTGAAATTTTTATTTTTATCGTTGCACCGTACGTACTAAAAGTATGTAGCTCACTCACCAACAAATGCACTGTTTATTATACTTGGAAAAGTTTTAATAATTACATTAAAATACACATTAATATCGCTCCTACATGTTTCGGTCTACGACCAACATCAGGGAGCATGTACTGCACCTGGCTAAAGTAATATTTATGTTAAAACACTCGGTAAAATTAAGTCGTTAATATATGACGTGGTGATGTGGCAGCATGTCATAGAGCGGCGTGTGTGCTGTGTGGTGTGCAGAACACAACACACAGACACACACACACATACACCTGTAGCCAGGCGCAGTACATGCTAGCTGATGATGGTCGTAGACCGAAACATGTAGGAGCGATATTAATGTGTATTTTAATGTGAATTTTATAATTTTTTCCAAGTTTAATAAACAGTGCATTATTTGGTGTGTGAACTGTATGTGTTGATCCAAACATCGGCTTAACGTTACAATATTTGTTACAAAAACTGCACAACTGTCAAAATACATATGGCATGTTTTAGTGTAACTCTTTTTTTTTTTACCGTTGTGCAGATTTTGGAATTAATATTGTGAAATACTTTGCTGAAAGAGACATGCATAATTTTCAAAACTCTCTCAGTGCAGTTTGCTTTGCTTTTTTTATCCTTAAAGCAAATAATTTAAAATTTAAAAATTAATTTTCTACCTACACTCAATACTCTGTACCTCCATTACAAAGATCAACTGGTTGTTTAAGGACACGAAGAAGGATTAATCTGATAATCGTAAGTTAACAAACACGTAAAATGATCTGTGTAGGCACAATTAAGGGTTATTTATTATTAAAACTGCCTGCGTATTCAATACAAGCCACTGGCTCATTTTTGCTGGAAATCTGAAGGGTATTCTTAGGGTTTAAGACGGAAATCTTCCAACGCCGATTTACAAACAATCATCTCTTTTACTTGTTAAATTGGAACTGAACAATTTCGACCAGCAAAAGAAGAACCGGTATAAAAATGGAACGTGTGGAATTACAAGCACTAAATAAAGAACACATTTCACCTCAAATTTTGAACTTCCTTGAAAATTTAATATTTTACTAAAATATTATTTTATATTACTTCTGCATAAAATTATGTTATTTATCCCACTTTTCTACATTTTTCTAATAATTCCCTATTACAATGCTGTGTGTACAGTATGATCGTGTCAATTTAAGCATACTTCTGTTAAGAATAAAGAATTCCTTCTCAGGACAAAATTTCACGCCTTAAAACTAAGGGTAAATTTTTCATTATAATTTGCCATGATGGTACAGAGGAAAGGGGCGAATGTATAGATGTAACTCCACCCTTTCTTTAGCCTCGACCTTAGGTGATTGTTAACACTACGCCCCCAGCGCTAGCCTCGTGAAACGAACCCGGTTCGCGTCTTAGAAAAGACTGGATGGGCCTTACGACCAGCACGGACGGATGCAAAAATCCCCGTCCGCACAGAGTTCCAGACGGTAACCAGTCGCCCTATGCTCTCCCGGCCGCCAAAGAGTAAATGACGGCTTATGAACACCCTGAGCCACATTGTGATGACGTCACTGTAAGACGTACAAAATTCAGCTACGGGTTTCGAAGCATATAAGTTTTTTATTCGGAAACGTTCTTTTTTAGAAAGCAAACCAATAGAATTGGAGTAGATATTTCTTCATTTGTGACGGCTCATTAGACTACACTTCGAGGATTGGGGTGTTCTTAGGGTAAAAAAAAATTAGTTGATGACAGAATTTGACTGAAATTTGATATGGTTATTGTACCTGTTGAGAAGAGTTCTTAAGGCAACCGGAGTAGGAAGACACAACAGAACATTCATTATCACAGAGCGAATGTTAATAATTTATTCTTTTTAAATTTGGGCTAGTGGTGTAGAATGAAACTTTAGATCTTTTACCATAAGAGATTAATATTTCCTAAGCTGTGAGCCTCTGAAAATTGTGTAAGTGCAATAATCATAGACGAAGAGAAAATTGTGGAATACAGGAGTGCCATAAAATAGGTCCACAGTAGAAATGAGCCCGCTAAAATATTATATTGAACTTCACATTTTTTTGCACCGTGAATCGTAGTAAAATTGTAAAATATAAAAGAACGAGATGTACATTTCCTAAATTAATAATTTAATTTTTTAATTTTGGTCAAGTCTTCTACATATTTTTGAACACGCGTGTTCATCTTCAGGAACAATGTTTGTATACAAGTTATAGTATGTTACCTTTTACATGTATCAGTGTAAGCAGTCTAGTAGGTGGAAAGTTGTGTTCAAAATAAGTAGAAGATATAAAAAATTAAAAAAATTAGGTTACTAATTTAGAAAATGTGCATTTCGTTGTTTTATATCATATAATAACATTTTGAACCTTTCCCTTACAAAGTTTTCTTTTTTTTTTATTCTTCTTCTTTATCTTCCTACTCCTCCTCCTCCTCCTTTATCGTTAGAATTTTATAATCTTACTCATTTGATAAAATAGACGTTCAAAGTCGCCCTGTTTTCGTAAAGTTTATTATCTATGAGAGTAAATACAGTTTTCAATAAAAGTAGAACCACATTTTCCTCAGGGACGGATAGTTTGCTACAATTTCCAATTACTTATTCTTTCATACAAATAATTTAGGGCGTACTGATTTTATGCCATTTTACTGATGCTTCTAGCACACGAATTCCCTAATGCAAGGTTAAAGCACAGTTTTCATTTATGTCTTTAGGGTAAAGTGCGAATCACCTCTCTTCTATTTATCTCAGAAACTTTGTCGTAAAATTGGGCATTCTGAGGCGCTATATAGGGTTGGTGCTTTGCTGTGCTTTGTTTATCCAATACAATGACTGCACTTGAAGGCATTGCATAATTCAGCTTGGTTTCTGAGTTTGTCACGACACTGACCGGTTTGTGTGTAGAAGTGAATGTCATGGTCACGTGACGAAGCCAACGCTAGGAGACGAGGTTTACTGCCACGTGTAGACGACAGTAATCAGTGCTGTTATTTCGAATACTCCTCGATGGTTATGAATTTGTGTGAACGGAAATAAGAACGTAGCTGTGCGGTTTATATAAGGAGAATTCCCCAGCGTTTAGTGTGCTCAGTGTTATGGTCAATACGGAGATATTAAATGTGGCTGTTGCTTTCCATGGAAGGCTTAGCAACGATGTTCATGTGGGTAGTTAACACATAATATTTCGAGTACTTCTACACATAGTCAAGAGACAGAAATCATAACATATTGCATTGGAAACAATGTTATATTAACACATTCAAGCCTTGACAGATGGAAATCCATATTATTTTTTAGCCAATTTCAGTGTAATCTTGCCATAACAATTTAAGCAAACCTGACGTTAACATATCACAGACTCTACCGGGTAGGGTTATTATAATAAAACCAACTAGATGCACCAATTTCTCAAATTTATTTTTGGAATAAAACTGTACATGTTTCGGACAGCTCCTCTGTCCATCATCAGTAGATTTTATTCTACACACAGCAATGGTATATGTCATACAGGTTTGCTGACAGCTTGCAAGCTGGATCAGGACGGAACCGTCCCGATCCTGCTTGCGAGCTGTCAGCTAACTTGTATGACATAAACCATTGCTGTGTGTAGAGTGAAAAAATACTGATGATGGACAGAGGAACTGTCCGAAATATGTAGAGTTTTATTCTAAAAATAAATTTGAGAAATTAGTGCATCTAGTTGGTTTTATTACAAGAATTTATCACGATGCACGTTCACCTGAACGTCAAATACACCTGGTAGGATTATTAAGAAATGTTAATCGAGTGGTATATAGAGGAATTAGCCATATTATTTTGTAGGTCTGTTCCATTTTTGACGGAAATTAATAGCATATGTTGCGAGGAGCACGAGGCAGTCCAGAATCAAACAGACCTCATTATATCCTAAAGAATGCAGCACACGAAAAACGAACAATACGGGTTCTAAGTATTAATATTTTTCCTACCGTCAAACGCTGAGCTGCGTTCTGTTTCGATAATTCAAGTTTAAATTTTGCGCTCCTATTTCTGCAGTCTATCATCGGTCCGGTCTAATGGACAGTGTGCAGTTGGTTTCATAAGAGCAAGTATACCTTGTAACGAAAGTAGTACAAGATTAAGAACCACAATATACAGTAAACATCAAATAAAGAAATATTTTTTAATAATTTTCTTACCAGTCTGATTGAGGATGCATGTCTTAAATATCGTGTAATGTCTTCAAACAAGAACACGTGATTAGAACCGTATAAGGCTGGCTCTATGTGTTCTTTTACTTAAACTGTGTAAATTAGAATGGAAAGTTGTGTGGAGCCTCAGTTTTCTGAAATGACTTCAAATAAATTACTAAATAACATGTGAGGCACAACGTTGCACATTGTCCATTGCCTATATAATTTGAGGTGCATTTAATACCACAAATATTTCGAGATTTGGCTGTATTCCTGTCTCCAGAATATCGTGTTATACCGTCTACATTCAACCCGCCTTTTCTTCCTAACAGAGAGCTAGACTGTCCGATATAGCACTGGGAGTTAATGGGGGCGCTGACAATTCATGCCAAAGCTTCCGGCTCGCCGCTACTTTCGAAACATGCTGGTGGTGTCTTTTTCCATCATCTTCGCCTCCCACAATCGCCCAAGGTTGTAATGGATGGTTTATCTTCCTGCTAGGATGAAAGTAATAGTTTAAACAAAAGTGGAATCAGAAACTGAAGACTGGAGTAGATCCAGCTCTCGAAACGGCGCGTTTATGGAAAATGTGCAACGACGTAAGGGTATAATCAAAACGACCCTTATGATAGGCATTTAGCCAAATAATAAATGTGTCGTATATTGGTCAGAACGTGGTAGTTCATTTTAGGGATCTCAAATAGATGCTGAGTTATTCAAGAGCAATAGACGAGGATACTCTTCTCTTATATGCTGGAGAGTTCAGAAGCCTTATCTTATATAAAAGGCGTATAAAATATAAAGAGAGCACTCAAAGTTTTTATTATATTGCAGTGGCCTTTTGAGGGTACAGGAGATGTGGTAAGACACATTCTGTAATTCGCATCCATCTAACCTTTTTATATGGCAGACTGCTCTTTGGAGCTTTCGGCTTACCTAAATATTAAGTTGTTTTTCCTTAAACAGATACAGCATTATTTCACATATTCACACCACCGAATTAATTCAATTTGCTACCATGATGGTCAGTAGATCTTAATATTCGCCCATTATTATGTAGTGTTAATTATTTGCGACTGTTCAAAACTTAAGGTCAGAAACGAGGCCATGGTTTTTACGAAGCGTATGAAAGAGCAGAATTGCTTGTCAATGGACATAGTTGTTAAGGCGCTGAAATCTTCTGAATGTCTGCCTTTCAATGTACCCGAAATCTGCCTACTGTCTCTACATTTGTAACAATAATTACAACACACTCTCACCTAGACTTCCGCGCATTAAACTTGTGTTGCTTTATTGTAATATCGTACGTGGCATGCACCATGTTTTACACTATCATTTTATCCACCAACTGCTGTGCACTCCACTATCTTTACTCACATAGTAGTTCTTGCTTCTACGCGTTTCGGTGTTTTTGACACTATCTTCAGCCAAATGTATTTGGATTGAAGATCCCTGAAGATGGTGTTCAGAAAACCGAGACGCTTAGCAGCAAGAACTAACATGTGAGTGAAGAAACACCGTGCATATAGTGTACGGCGGTTGGTAAATAAAAGGACTTTGATACTTTAATTCGAACATGATGTGTTAGCGTAAATAATACTACATGTGTGTAAAGAGTCTGGTGTAGAAATATATAGATTAAAGTCCGTAGGCCAAGTATGAACATAGCACCAAGGCATCTTAATCGGTAAGAGAGAGACAGTATAGGCTTTTGTAATAATTACATTATTAATTAATGGATCGCAGAAGAAAGCATCCAATAAATAAAGCCAGTAGACGTGAAATTACACAAGCGTATGTAAATTTATACAGTTATTAATATTTGAAAATATAAGGTGCTATATTTTTCGTGAAAATCCATCATAGAATCAAAATTAACATTTAATACTGGGTAACGAAACTTACCGTTTATTAAAGTACTTTTTGGAAGTGGTTTTCTTAAAATCTCATACTTTTGACGCTGCATGAATGAATTATTCGGAGGATTGTGAAGGCATTTTCTCAGACGTTGCTTTTACTGAGTGCGTGACAAAATGTATCAGTCCGCCCCTGTGTGTGGATTGTCTTTACAAGACACTTGGTAAAATATCACGACGTAGTACAGTCACTCCACAATCGACAACAAATTATTCGTTCCGCAAAAGTGATACTTACGTGACGTTAGAATGTTTGGGGTCTTATTTATTCACTTAAGATCTTGTTTTAGGGCTATGTCCTGTACCGGGTGTAAAGCTACTATTATGAACACACCGTCACTTGGCTTTTTCATTCTGAAGGATGAGGTATGGAAGATGCTATTTATTGAAAGGAAATAATCATATATCATGGTTTGTACTTTTAAAATTGGAATGTGCAATTCTTTGAACCCTAAGTGCACCATGTCAACAAGGATTTCTTTTTGTCTGCCCACCTTTTTTCCTCAAAATTACCGCCCTACGAATTTTGGGGGTGGGGTTACACATGACATTTAACACACTATGGCTACTCATATTGTCAATCAGAATGATTGATCCTCCTTTCGTGTGCATTTCGCGGCCAAAGCTGCCACTTCAGCGTCATTCACTTCACTCGTTGGAATGTGGGTTCTGCATCTTTCCACAGTATTCATGATTTGTTCTGAGGAATGTTAAACCTCCAATCACAATAAAAGGCAGAAATGCACGCTCCAGACACACCAACGCAATGAAATGTGTGAGCCATTGGTGCTACACTCTAATGAAACAGCACAGCTCGATTCGTTCAGCAACATCTATAGAAATAAGCCGGAACTGAACCGATTGAGTTGACCGAAGTAAAATCCAAAACCCCTTAGACACACAAATACAAGCGGAAACTCTTTCTTGATTCCTTTCGACGTCTTCTCTCAGGTCCAAGTTTATTGAGTTTGTTTGACCAAAAGTAGTTGGGTGCGTGGCGTGTCGTCATAGTAACCCAGGCAGGCGCCCCATCTTCTGTTATTCCGACGCCAGCGACGCCAGCATCCGACGACAACATGCAACTAAAGACGCGTCCCATAAAACCTTCCCCTCTCCTCTATTTCATTCTTCCGTGTTCCCTTCCCTCCCCGCTACAATTCTCTCTTTCCTCATTTCACTCCCCTCAAAATACCGACATTTATGTCATCGCGCTTTAACTAGTACTTTTGTCATAGTCCGTGGATATCAACCGCAATGTTTTTACTGGATTCAAAATGCCACTTAAATACTGAATGCAGAGTAGAACCTGGTTGCTTAGTGAGTGACGGTCAAACACAACTCTATGTTTATAATTTAACTATTAACCAAATGTACTTTTTCCCGTCGTATCTGACCATCATCACGCTGTGTATAACAGCTACAAAAAAGACAACATTTTAAACAGCACATTTATACGCTTGTTGTGAGAACTCACATACATTTTTTAAATTCATTAAAAATTATATTCAAAGATGTTTTTTATTGTTGCTTATTCTACTGAAGTTGTCTTTTTTAAGATTTGCCTTACTACATCTCTCTTCTGTTTTTAAATTGTAAGTGAAAAACGCCATTAAGCACAGTCTTTCACGAGAAGCTAACAGTTACTCAGCCAGTCAAGAGTTTCTCCGCATTTTATGGGAACCGAATGTGTAACACAGCATTCACAAGAACCCGCTTCATACCCCGGTACTGAAACACACCAATCCCGTCCATACCCCTTCCCATTAAGCGTCTTGATGAAGAATTTTAATATTATCAATTCATGTATTTCTATGTCTTCCAAGTTGTCTCTTCACGTCATGCTTCCTTACCAAAACCCTACATTTACCTCTCCTGTCTCCCATATGTGTTACATGTCCCGCCCATCTCATTTTTCTTGATTTGGCTACCCATTTATTATTATATTATAATATATTATATATCGTATTATTAATTATTTTTGTGGATTAAAATTAGGTTATTATTTTTAATTAAAATTAACAAAATTAATATAAAATATGACTGCTTATTTCTAAGTTGTCTTAAACACTTTCGTAGAGAAGTGTTAGTGTCCTTCACACGTTGTATTTTCTCATTAACAAAAGGTGACGTTTTTGTTTTTATGTGGTTAATAAAAATATATATTTTTATTGCATTTTCCGTTTTTACTTTTAGAGTTTCTTCAAGTATCTTCGTTCGCTATTTATATTTTCAGATTTTTTTTTATAGAAAAGTAATTTGAAAAATCTGTTTTTTCATACCTTCTTCGTAGTAGAAGCGCCAGCTTTCAAAACCACTTTGCTAATAAAAATAATCATTCCGTACTACTTACAACATACACATGGCTGTTCTAATAGCTGGACTCTTCTGAAATACAACGGTTAATTCAATCTGACTATCTTATCTCCCGCATATCCCTCATTATAGCACAGCACTATACATCACGGCCTCTAAACACGCTATGCGGCCACCACACAACTGCCACATGCAGCACTGCCATTATCATCTCATGTCACCTTATCTCATCGGTTTCATAGACATCGTAACATATATTGTGTCACTTTTTATCAGTCACAAATAAACTTAAATCGTTTCAGAGTTTTCGTCACAAAAGGTCTCTTTACAAAATTCTGTTCATGGGCACATCATGGGACACGTTTCAATTTTAATGCTTTCACTGGCACTAGGGTGGAGCAGGCCTCTATTCGTTTCGCCATTCAATTGGTTACGTTCCAATTTACGACACTGTCACTATAAATTTGTCGCTTCTATGTTTAGAAATTCCATGTGATTTGTGAATGAGATTCTGAAGAGCGGTGTAAAAAGTAGCTGCGTTTTTCTGATCGACATATTTTTCCTTTCTGTTTTAAGTGTGAAATAGTACATTTACAAAATCAGGAAGACCTCATATACAAATTTTGTGTTTCAGAATGGGCTGAGGGATTTATTAGGCCGGTAAGTGAGACAGAAGAATTTTGCTTGCGTTTTCATGTGCAAGGTTTGTCAAGTACTAAGTGTTTGAACGATTCGCTAGAGAATATGGTCTCATTGGTCCTCGTGAAGAGCAGTGGCAATCATTGGGCCTTTCTCTTGACTGAGAAGAGGGTCAAAATCGCATACCTGGGCGTGCTCCAACAATATCGTAATCTCGAAAATCGATGGAGGATTAGACACCATTTTTCTACAACTGTCGACTTCATGTTAATCACAGTATTTAGTACTGAATGAAATGCTTACTTATTCGCGACTCGGTGTGCGCGGTCCATTTCAGTGACCAATTACATCGGCTGTTAAGTAAAAAATATACGCATCGAAAACACTCCTTTCACTGAAATTTTAAAATTCTCATACAGGAAGCATTTTAGAACATTATTTCAGCTACGAAGCACTTGGATTGAACTTCAACACGCTCTGGAGGTGTGCACGTGGGCTTCATGTTAAGCTACTTTAAAATGTGAAGCATAGCGCTGTTTTAGTGAACTTGAGCGCTTTTGCAAACCCCTTAGTCTCGTCATATCCGTCCGTCCGTCTGTCTGCCATCATCGGAATGAGTTTCACTGGAGGAGTTTCTTGAAATTTTATATTTGGCATTGTGACTAAACTTTTTCTACAAATTGTTTTTTGGTTACAATATATCTAAGGGTCCAGGCGCTCTACACGAAGCCTTACGTATCATTATGGGCCAGCCTCAGAGTTAATAGCTTTTGTAAACGAGGCAAACTGTTTTCTGAGGTGTAGGAGCTGAGGTTACAGAAAGTGTTCAACGTTTAAACATAACAGTCACGAACGAGTGACTGGAATCTCGCCGTTTAGGATATCACTTCTGTAAGAGATATTATCAATGACATTTTTGTTCATGTAAGATCGCATGTTGCTATATAACCATGGTTTTAGTTTGGTTTTTCATATTTTTATGCTGAGACTTCGGTTTCAATTTTCGGAAATGTATTGATAACTGCAGCGTGATATTAGATATATTTCTTTCATCCAAATATTTAATTATTTTCCGGATATATTACCTTGCTCTGTTTAAATAAGAGGTTATTTGTAGTTTAATTAACGTCTCCTGCAACAGCTGAAATTAATTATATATCCTCAAATGTTAGGAAGATTATGTAATTTAAAACGATCTGAAAATAGATCTTCAATCATTAATACTAAATACTCTCCTTTTATTAAGTCAAGGTCAAGGGAACGAGGAGTATTATAATAAACCTGAGAATGTATGTCTTCATGACCGAGAACTGAATTCGTTACCTCACAAATATGAGCTCGAGTGTTGCCCACTAAAACTCCATATGACGTGATTTTCTTTTGCACTCATATTCAGTGGTTAATACCAGTTATAACATGGAGTGCCAGCCGTCAGTACATAGTTGCATTCCGCGTACTATATAGTGAACAGATCTCCATTCCGGACAGAGTCCCTGGTTCGGTTTACGAGATTTCTAGGATGAGAAGTTGCTTTGGAAACGTTGGGGCGTACTGGGGGGGGGGGGGGGGGGGGAAAAGGGCCGGGGGTGGGGGGGGGGGGGGGAACCCCAGGGGGGTTTTTCCACTTCCCCGGGGGGGAGGCTTGAATCTTTTGGTGGGGCCGGGGGCCCCC
>Ga0123354_10003938_pt1 | contig 20776 bp, 94 predicted proteins | sample TergutLab28metaG_2_FD_97872 | JGI IMG/M metagenome (GOLD analysis project Ga0123354, IMG submission 97872) | Labiotermes labralis P4 segment gut microbial communities from Petit-Saut dam, French Guiana - Lab288 P4 | ecosystem: Host-associated > Arthropoda: Insects > Digestive system > Gut ...
GTGGTGGTGGTGTTGGTGGTGTTGGTGTTAATAGTAGTAGTAGTGATGGTTGCCGTGGCGGTTTGTTGGTAATATTAGTAGTAGCATTAGTAGTAGTAGTAGTAGTAGTAGTGGTGGTGGTTGTGGTGGTGGTTGTGGTTTTGGTAATAATAGTAGTAGTAGTGGTGTTGGGGTAGGTGGTGTGGTGGTATTATTATTAGTAACAGTAGTAGTAGTCGTGGTAGTAGTATTAGTGGAGGTGGTGGTAATAATAGTAGTAGGAGTGGTGGTGGGGTTGGTGGGGTAGTGGTAGTATTAGTAGTAGTAATATTAGTAGTATTAGTCGTTATGTTGGTAATAGTAGAAGTAGCAGTAGCGGTGTTATGGATGGTGAGGTGGTGGTAGTATTAGTATTAGCAGTAATAGTAGTAGTAGTAGTAGTAATAGTAATTGTGGTGGTGGTAATTTTAATAGTAGTAATGGTGGTGTGTGTGGTGAAGTGGTGGAACTATTAGTAGTAGTAATAGTAGAGGTAGTAGTAGTGGTGGTTTTGTGGGTGTTGTGGTGGTGGTAGTATTACTAGTAGCATTAGTAGTATAAGTAGTAATATTAGTAGTGGTTGTGTTGGCGGTGGTGTTGGTAATAGTAGTAGTATTAGTGTTGGTGTTGGTGCTGGGGTGGTGGTAGTAATATTAGTAGCAGTAGTTGTAGTAGTAGTAGCATTAGTATTATTGTTGGAGGCTCTGGTGGTAATAGAAGTAGTAGTAGTAATAGTGTTGATGTTGTGGTTGGTGAGGTGATGATAGTATTAGTAGTAGCAGTTATTGTATTAGTAATTCTAATAGTAGTAGTAGAAGTTGTAGTGATGGTGTTGGTGGTGGTAATAGTAGTAGTATTAGTAGTGGTGTTGGGGGTTGAGGGTGTGGTGGTACTATTATTAGTAGCAGTAGTAGTAGTAGTAGTATTCGTGATGATGGTGGTGGTAATAGTAGTAGTAATAGTAGTTGTGTTGGTGGTGGTGGTGGTGGTAATTGTAGAAGTATTAGTGGTGGTAAAGGTGCTGGGGTAGTGGTAATATTAGTAGTAGTAGTAGTAGTATTGATGGAGTTGTTGGTGGTAATTGTTGTAGTAGTAGTAGTGGTGGTGTTGGTGTTGGTGGGGTGGTGTTAGTATTAGTAGTAGCAGTAATAGTATTAGTAAGAATATTAGTAGTAGTAGTAGTGGTATTAGTGGTGGTGGTGGTAATAGTAGTAGTAAGATTAGTGGTGATTGTAGGGTTGGTGGGGTGCTGGAAGTATTAGTATTAGTAGTATTAGTAATAGTAGCAATAGTAGTAGTATTAGTATTATTGGTGGTGGTGGTGGTGGTGTTAATATTAGTATTAGTAATATTCGTGGTGGTGGGGGTGGTGGGGTGATGTTTGTATTAGTAGCAGCAGTAATAGTAGAAGTACTAGTTGTTTTAGTATTAGAAATAGTAGTAGTAGTATTATTGGAGGTGGTAATAATAGTAGAATTAGTGGTGGTGGGGGTGGTGGGGTGGTGGTAGTATTAGTATTAGCTGTAGTTGTTGTAGTAGTTGTTGTGGTGTTGGTAATATTAGTACTATTGGTGGTGTAGGGGATGGAGGGGTTGTGGTAGAATTAGTAGTTGCAGTAGTATTGGCAGTAGTAGTAGTGGTGGTTGTGGAGTTGGTGGTGGTGTTGGTGGTGTTGGTAATAGTAACAGTAGTAGTATTGGTGGTGGAGTTGGTGGGGAGGTGGTATTATTAGTAGTAGCAGTAGTAGTAGTATTAGAATTGTAGTAGTAGTAGTGGAGGTGGTAATAGTATTAGTTATGTTGAAGTGGGTGGTGTGGTGGTAGTAGTATTAGAAGTAACAATAGTAGTATTAGTAGTAGTGGTGGTTATGTTGTTTGTGGCGGGGTGGTCGTAGTATTAAGAATAGCAGTAGTAGTAACAGTAATAGTAGTAGCAGTAGTAGTAGTAGTGGTAGTAGTTGTATTAGTGTTATTGGTGGTGGTGGTTTTGGTGGTTTGGTGGAAGTATTTTTACTAGAATTAGGAGTAGTAGAAGTAGTAATAGTAGTGGTGGTGTTGGTGGTGGTGGTAATAGTAGTAGTAATAATAGTGGTGGTGGGGTTGGTGGGGTGGTGGTAGTATTAGTAGAAGCAGTGTTAGTAGTAGTAGTAGTAGTAGTAGTGGTGTTGGTAATAGTAGGAGTAGAAGTGATGGTTGGTGTGGTGGGGTGGTGTTAGTATAAGTATTAGCAGTAGTTGTTGTAGTTGTAGTGGTGGTGTTAGGTGTGGTTCTGTGGTGGTATTATTAGTAGTAGCACTGGTAGTAGTAGTAGTTGTAGTAGTAGTATTAGTAGTATTAGTAGTGGTGGTGATGGTGTTAATAGTGGTAGCAGTAGTGTTGGTGGAAATGGAGGGGGGTGTGTTAGTAATAGTAGTAGCAGTAGTAGTTGTAGTAGAATTAGTGGTAGTGGTGGTTGTGTTGGTAATAGTAGTACTAGAAGTAGTTTTGTGGAGGTTGGGGTGGTGGAGTGGTGGTAGTATTAGTAATAGCAGTAGTAGGATTAGTAGTATTAATAGTAGTATTGGTGGTGTTGTTGGTAAGAGTAGTAGTAGTTGTGGTTTTGGGAGAGGTGGGGTGGTGGTAGTAATAGTAGTAGAAAAGTAGAAATAGTAGTATAAGTAGTAGTAGTAGTAGTAGTAGTGGTGGTGCTGTTGGTAATAATTGTAGTAGTAGTGGTGGTGTGGGTTGTGGGGTGTTGGTAGTATTAGTAGTAGCAATATTAGTAATAGTAGTGATGGTGTTGTAGGGAGGGTAGTGGTAGTATTAGTAGTAGCAGTAGTAGTAGTATTAGTAGTGGTTGTGGTGGTATTAATAGTGGTAGTTGTGGTGGAGGGGGTGGTGGGGTGGGGGTAGTATTAGTAGTAGCAGTAGTAGTAGTGGTGGTGGTAATGGTAGAGATGGTGGTGGAGGTTGTAATATTAGTAGTAGTAGTAGAGGTTTTGGTGGGGTTGGTGGGTTATTGGTAGTATTAGTAGTAAGAGTAGTAGTAGTAGTAATAGTAGTAGAAATATTAGTAATGGTAGTGGTGTTGGTGGGGTTGTTGGGCTGGTGGTAGTATTAGCAGTAGTAGCAGTAGTAGTAGTTGTAGTAGTAGAAGTAGTAGTAGTAGTAGTAGTAGTAGTAGTAGTAGTAGTGTTGGTGGTGTTGGTGGTTGTAATATTAGTAGTATTTGTGGTGGTGGGGGTGGTTGTGGGTTGGTCGTATTAGTATTAGCAGTAGTAGTAGTAGTTTTAATAGTCGTAGTAGTAGTAGTAGTAGTAGTGGTCGTGGTGGTGGTGGTGTTAGTAATAGTAATAGGATTAGTAGTAGGGGTGGTGGGGGTGGTGGGGTGCTGGTATTATTAGTAGCAGAATTAGTATTAGTAGTATTAGAAGTAGTAGTAATGGAGGTGGTTGTGGTAATATTATTAGTAGTAGTAGTGGTGGTGGGGGTGGTGGGGTGGTGGTAGTATTAGTAGTAGAAATAGTAGTATTAGTAGTAATATAGGTGGTGTTAATGGTGTTGGTGGTGTTGTTGCTGGTGGTTGTGGTAGTGGTAATATTAGTAGTAGAATTAGTAGTGTTGGTGGGGGTGGTGTGGTGGTGTTAGTATTAGTAATAATAGAAGTGCTAGTAGCAGTAGTAGTAGTAGTATTAGTATTGGTGGTGGTGGTGGTGATTTTGGTAATAGTAGTAGTTGTAGTGATGGTGGGGGTGGTAGGGTGGTGCTTTTATTAGTAATAGTAGCAGTATTATTAGTAGTGGTAGTAGTATTGTGGTTGGTGGTGGTGGTAATAGTAGTTGTAGTGTTAATGGTGATGGTGGTTTGGTGATAGTATGAGTAGTAGCAGTAGTAGTATTAGTAGTAGTAGTGGTATTGGTGGTGTTGGTAATAATAGTAATGTTAGTTGTGTTGGGGATGCTGGGTCGTTGGAAATATTAGTAGTAGCAGTAGTAGTAGTAGTAGTAGTAGTAGTAGTAATATTGGTGGTGGTGGTAATAGATTTAATAATAGTAGTGGTGGCGGTGGATTTTGTGGAGTGGTGGTAGTATTAGTTGTAGCAGTAGTAGTACTAGTAGTAGTAGTATTAGTAGTAATAGTAGAAGTGTTTTTGGTGGTAATAGTAGAATTAGTGGTGGTGAGGTGTTGGTCGTATTAATAGTAGCATTAGTAGTAATATTTGTAGTAGAAGTGGTGGTGGTGTTAGTGGTAGTGATGGTGATGTTGGAGGTAATAATAGTAGTAGTAATTGTAGTAGTGGTGGTGTTGGGTGTGGGTTTTAGTAATAGTATTAGTATTAGCAATAGTAATAGTAGTAGTGGTGGTGGTGTTGGTGGTGTTAATAGTAGTAGTAGTAGTTGTGGTGGTGGGGGTGGATTAGGGGTAGTATTAGTGTTAGCATTATTAGTAGTAGTAGTTGTATTTTTGTTGTTTCTGTTGGTGGTGGTGGGGGAAATAGAAGGATTAATAGTTGTGACATTTGTGGGTGTGTTGGGGTGGTGGTAGAATTTGTAGTAGAAGTAGTACTATTACTAGTAGTAGTAATAGAAGTAGTAAAGGTAGTGGTGGTGGGGTGATGGAGTATTAGTGGTAGCAGTAGTAGTAGAAGTAGTAGTAGTAGTAGTGATGATGGTGGTGGTGGTAATAGTAGTTGTTGTAGTGGTGATGGGGGTGGTGTGGTGGTGGTAGTATCATTAGTAGCAGTAGAAGTAGTAGTAGTAATAGTAGTAGTATTGGTGGTGATGGTGGTGGTGGTGGTGTTAATAGTAGTAGTAGTAGTGATGGTGATGAGGGTGATGGGATCATGTTAGTATTAGTAATATTAATAATAGTAGTAGTAGTGGTGATGGTGGTTGCAATAGTACTAGTAGTACAAGTGGTGTTGTTCGGGATGTTTGGGTGGTGGTAGTATTATTATTAATAGTAGTTGTAGTGGTAGGAATATGATTGGTGGTTGTGGTGGTGGTGGTTTTGTTGGTGGTAATAGTAGGAGTATTAGTAGTGGTGGTGGTGGTAGTGGTAGTAATAGTAGTAGTATTAGTGGTGGTGGGTGTGCTGGGGAGGTGGTAGTATTAATATTAGCAATAGTGTTAGTAGTAGTAATATTAGTATTGGTGGAGGTTGTTGTGGTAATAGAAATAATAGTAGTAGTAATGGATTTGGGGTTGTTGGGGTGGTGGTAGTATTAGTACTAGCAGTAGTAATAGTAGTAGTATTGGAAGTAGTAGTATTAGTAGTAGTAGTAGTAGTGGTGGTTTCGGTAATAATAGTAGTAGTATTAGTGGTGGTGGGTTTGGTGGGGTGGTGGTATTATTGTAGTAGCAGTAGTAGCAGTAGTAGTAGTAGTGTTGGTGGTGGTGGTTGTAATAGTAGTAGTAGTATTAGTGTTGGTGATAAGGGTGGGGGTTGTTTTTACTCTTAGTAGTATCAGTAGTAGTGTTAGAAATGTTGGTGGAGGTGGTGGTGGTTATAATAGTCGTAGTAGTTGTGGTGGTGGGATGGTGGAGGTGGTAATAATAGTGTTAGTTGTAGTGTCCAAGGAGGGGGTTATTGTGTGGTGGTAGTATTAGTAGTAGCAGTAGTAGTATTAGTGATGATGGTGGTGGTTGTAATCGTAGTAGTTATAGTGTTTATGCGGGTCGTGTAGTGGTGGTAGTATTATTAGTACCAGTAGTAGTAGTATTAGTAGTAGAGGTGGTTTTAATACTTGTAGTATTTGTGGTTGTGTTGAGGGTGGTGGGGTCATTATAATTTTATTATTATTAGTAGTAGTAGTAGTAGTAGTGGTGGTGGTGGTGGAGGTAATAGTAGTAGTAGTACTAGTGGGGTTGGTGGGGGTGTTTGTGTGGTGGTCGTATTATTAGTAGCAGTGGTATAGTTGAAGTAATAATATTGATGGTGGTGTTGGTGATGGTGGTGGTGGTGGTGGAAATAATAGTGGTTGTAGTGGTACTGTTGGGTGTGGTTGCGTTGAGGTATTATTAGTAGTAGTAGCAGTAATATTAGTAGTAGTAATAGTATTAGTAGTAGTGGTGGTGGTGTTGGTGGTGGTGGTAATAATATTAGTGGTAGTGGTGGTGAGGCTGGTGGGGTGGTGGTAGTATTAATACTAGCAGTAGTAGTAGTAGAAGTAGTAGAAGTGGTGGTGGTGGTGGTGGTGGTGGAAATATTATTAGTAGTAGTGGTAGTGTTGGGGATGGTGGGGTGATGGTAGTAGTAATAGTAGTATTAGTAGTAGTAATAGTAGTAGTAGTAGTTGTAGTAGTAGTAGTAGTGGTGTTAGTTGTGGTGGTAATAGTATTAGTAATTGTGGAGGTGGGGGTTGTGGGCTGTTGGTAGTATTATTAGTAGCAGTAGTAGTACTAGTAGTAGTAGTAGTGGTGGTGGTGGTGGTGGTAGTCGTGTTGGTGGTGATGGTTATATTATTAGTTTGGCGTAGTGATGTTGGTGGGTGTGGTGGGGTGTTGCTAGTATTACTAGTAATAATAGTAGTATTAATATTATTAGTAGAAATTCTAGTGGTGGTGGTGGTAGGGTTGGTGGTGTGGTGGTAGTATCAGTAGAAGCATTATTAGAGGTAAAAGTAGTAGTAGTAGTGGTATTGGTAGTAGTGTTGTTGGGGATGGTTGGCTGGTGGTAGTATTAATAGTAGCTGCAGCAGTATTAGTAGTAGTAGTGGTAGTAGTAGTACTAGTAGTGGTGGTGGTGGTTGTAATATTAGAAGTAGTATTAATGGTGGTGTTGGGGGTGGTGGGGTGGTGGTAGTATTAATTGTAGCAGTAGTAGTAGTAGTAGAAGTAGTAATATTAATAGTAGTGGTGGTAGTGGTGCTGGTATTAGTAGTAGTAGTAGTGGTGGTCGGGTTGTTTGGGTGGTGGTATTATTAGTAGTAGCAGTATTGAAAGTAGTAGTAGTAGTGCTAGTGGTGATAGTGGTGGTGTTGGTGGTGGTGGTAATAGTAGTAGAAAAAATAGTGGTGGTGATGGGTGTGTTAGGGTGTTAGTATTATTAGTATTAACAGTAGTAGTAGTAGTAGTAGTAGTAGTGGTAGTTGTATTAGTAGTGGTGGTGGTGGTGGTGGTAATTTTGTTAGTAGTAGTGGTGGTGGGATAATGGTGTTGTGGTATTATTAGTAGTAGCAGCAATAGTAGTATTAGTAGTAGTATTAGTAGTAGAAGTAGTAGAATTGGTGGTGGTGGTGGTGGTGCTAATACTAAAATTAGTAGTATCAGTAGTAGTAGTGGTGGTGGTGGTGGTGGTCGTGGTGGTAATAGTAGTAGTAGTAATGGAGGTGAGAATGTTTGGGTGGTGTTATTATTATTAGTAGAATTAATAGTAGTAGTAGTAGTAGTGTTATTAGTGGAGGTGGTGGTGGTGGTGATGGTAATAGTATTAGTAATAGTAGTGGCGGTAGTGGGGGTGGTGGGGTGTTGGAATTATTTGTATTAGTAGTATTAGTAGTAGTAGCAGTAGTCGTAGTATTAGCATTATTATTATTGATGGTGGTGGTGTTGGTTTTAATAGTAGAAATTGTAGTTGTCGCGTGGTGGTGTGAGTTTTGGGGTTGTGGTAGTATTAGTAGTAGCAGCAGTAATAGTAGTAGTAGTAGTAGTTGTAGTAGTAGTAGTAGTAGTAGTAGTAGTGTTGGTGGTGGTAATAGTAGTAGTATTAGTTGTGGTGGGGTTGGTGGTGTGGTGGTAGTATTAATAGTAGTAGTAGTAGTAGTAATAATAGTAGTAGTAGTGGTGGTGGTGGAGGTGGTAGTGGCGGAGGTGGTGGTGGTAATATTAGTAGCAGTAGTAGTAGTAGTGGAGATGGTAAGAGTGGTTGGGTGTTGGTAGTTTTAGTAGTAGAAGTAGTAGTAGTAGAAGTAGTAGTAGTAGTGGTGGTAGTGGTGGTAATAGTAGTATTAGTTGTGGTATTGGGGGTGGTGTGATGGTTGTAGTAATAGTAGTAGTAATATTAATAGAATTATTAGTAGTGGCAGTGGTGTTGGTGGGGCTGTTGGGCTGGTGGTAGTATTAGCAGTAGCAGCAATAGTAGTGATAGTATTAGTAGTAGTGGAAGTAGTAGTAGTAGTAGTAGTGGTGGTGGTGGTTGTAATAGTAGTAGTAGTTGTGGTGGTGGGGGTGTTGTGGTGGTTGTAGTATCAGTATTAGAAGCATTAGTAGTATTGGTAGTAGTAGTAGTAGTAGTGGTATAGGTCGTGGTGGTAGTGGTGGTAGTAATAGTAATAGGATTAGTTTTGGTGGTGGTTGTGGTGGTGGGGATTGGTAGTATTAGTAGCAGAAGTAGTAGTAGTAGTATTAGTAGTAGTAGTAGTCGTGGAGGTGGTGGTAATAGTATAAGAATTGTAGTGGTGGTGTGGGTGGTGTGGTGTTGGTAGTATTAGTAGTAGAAGTAGTAGTGGTAGTAGTAGTAGTGGTGGTGTTGATGGTGTGATAGTGGTGGTGGTGGTGGTGTTGCTGGTGGTGTTGGTGGTGGTAATATTAATATAAGTTTTAGTATTTTTGGTCGGGATGGTAAGGTGGTGGTTGTATTAGTGGTAGCAGTAGTAGTAGTAGTATAAGTAGTAGTAGTAGTAGTAGTAGTAGTAGTAGTAGTAGTAATATTAGTATTGTGGTGGTGGTGGTGATTTTGGTAATAGTAGTACTTGTAGTGATTTTGGGGGTGGTGGAGTGGTAATAGTATTAGTAGTAGCAGTAGTAGTAGTAGTGGTAGTTGTATTGTGGGTGGTGGTGGTTGTAATATTAGTAGTAGTGTTAATGGTGTTGGTGGGGTGGTTGTAGTATTAGTATTAGCAGTAGTAGTATTAGTAGTAGTAGTGGTGGTGGTGGTGTTGGTAATAGTAGTATTATTAGTGGTGGTGGGGTTCCTGGGACGTTGGTAATATTAGTAGTAGCAGTAGTAGTAGTAGTAGTAGTAGTAGTTTTGGTGGTGGTGGTAATAGATTTAATAGTAGTAGTGGTGGCGTTGGATTTGTTGGGTTGGTGGTATTAATAGTAGTAGCTGTAGTAGTTGAATTAGTAGTAGATGTGGTGGTGGTGGTAGTGGTGGTTATGGTGGTGGTGGAGGTAATAATAGTAGTAGTAGTAGTATTTGTAGAAGTGGTGTTGTTGGGGGTTGGGTTAGTCATATTATTAGTTTTAGCAATAGCAGTAGAAGTAGTAGTGGTGGTGGTGGTGGTCGTGGTAATAGTAGTAGTTGTTTCGGTGGTGGGGGTGGTGGGGTGATGGTAGTATTAGTGTTAACATTAGTAGTAGTAGTGGTAGTAGTAGTAGTATTGGTATTGTTGGTGTTGGTGGTGGTGGTGGAAATTATAGTGGCCTTGGTGGGTGTGTTGAGGAGGTGGTAGTGTGAGTAGTAGCAGTAGTAGTAGTGCTATTATTAGTAATAATAATTGTAATGGTAGTAATGGTGGTGTGGGTGGTGTGATGGTGGTAGTATTCGTGTTAGCAGTAGTAGTAGAAGTAGTATTAGTAGTAGTGTTGATGGTGGTGGTGGTAATAGTAGTAGTTTTAGTTGTGATGGTGATGGTATTAGTAGTAGTAGTAGTAGTGGTGTTTTTGGTTGTGGTGGTAATAGTAGTAGTAGTTGTGGTGGTGGGGGTTTTGGGTTGGTGGTAGTATTATTAGAAGCAGTAGTAGTTCTAGTAGTAGTAGTAGTGTTGGTGGTGGTGGTAGTCGTGGTTGTGGTGATGGTTATATTTGTAGTAGTTTTAGTGATGTTGGTGGGTGTGGTAGGGTGTTGGTAGTATTACTAGTAGGAGTAATAGTAGCAATAGTATTAGTATTAGTTCTAGTGGTGTTGGTGGTAGAGTTGGTGAGGTTTTGGTAGTATTAGTAGAAGCATTATTAGTGGAAGTATTAATAGTAGTAATAGTGGTAGTGGTAGTGGTGATGGTGGGGATGGTGGGCTGGTGGTAGTATCAATAGTAGCTGCAGCAGTATTAGTAGTAGTAGTGGTAGTAGTAGTAGTAGTAGTGGTGGTGGTGGTGGTAATATTAAAAGTATTAGTAATGGTGGTGATGGTGGAGATGGGGTGGTGTTAGTACTAATATTAGCAGTAGTAGTAGTAGTAATAGTAGTAGTAATATTAATAGTAGTAGTGATGGTGTTGGTGGTAATAGTAGTAGTAGTAGTGGTGGTGGGGTTGTTTGGGTGGTGGTATTATTAATAGTAGCAGTAGAATTAGTAGTAATATTAGTAGAATTATTAGTAGTGGCTGTGGTTTTGGTGGGGGCTGTTAGGCTGGTGGTAGTATTAGCAGTAGTAGCAGTAGTAGTGGTAGTAGTAGTAGTAGTAGAAGTAGTAGTGGTAGTGGTGGTAGTGGTGGTGTTGGTGGTGGTGGTAATTGTAGTAGTTGTAGTGGTTGTGTTGGGTGTGTTGTGGTGGTGTTATTATTAGTATTAACAGTAGTAGTAGTAGTAGTAGTAGTTGTAGTAGTGGTGTTTGTGGTAGTAATACTGTTAGTAAGGGTGGTTGTTGGATAATGGTGTGTTGGTATTATTAGTAGTAGCAGCAGCAGTAGTGGTGGTAGTAGTATTATTAGTAGTATTGGTGGTGGTGGTGGTGGTAATAGTAGTAGTAGTTGTAGTAGTAGTAGTAGTGGTGGTGGTGGTGGTGTTGGAGATGGTAATAGTGGTAGTATTAGTGGTGGTGTGTGTGCTGTGTTGTTGGTAATATTAGTAGTAATGTTAGTATTGTTGGAGGTTTTGGTGATAATAGGAGTAGTAGTAGTAGTGTTGGTGTTTGGGTTGGTGGGGTGGTGGTAGTATTAGTAGTAGCAATAGTAGTAGTAGTAAAATTATTAGTAGTAGTAGTGGTGGTGGTGGTGGAAATAGTAGTTGTACTAGTAGGGGTAAGGGTGGTGGGGTGGTGGTAGTATTATTAGTAGCAGTAGTAATATTAGTAGTAGTGGTATTAGTGGTGGTGGTGGTGGTAATAGTAGTAGTAATAGTAGGGGTGGTCGTGGGGTTGGGGTGCTGGAAGTATTAGTAATAGTAGTATTAGTAGTAGTGGCAGTAGTAGTAGTGGCAGTAGTAGTAGTATTGGTGGTGGTGGTGTTAATAGTAGTATTAGTAGTAATCGTGGTGGTGGAGGATGTGGGTTGGTGGTAGTATTAGTAGTAGCAGCATTAATAGTAGTAGTAGTAGTAGTTGTTGTAGTAATAGTAGTAGGAGTAGTAGTATTAGCAGTGTTGGTGGTGGTAATAGTAGTAGAAATAAAGGTGGTAGGGGTTGTGCGGTGGTGGTAGTATTAGTAGTAGCAGTAGAAGTAGTAGAAGTAGTTGAGTTGGTGGTAATAATAGAAATATTGTTGGTGGTGGAGTTGGAGCTGTAGTGGTAGAAATAGTAGTAGCAGTAGTAGTGGTAGTAGTAGTAGTGGTGGTTGTGGAGCTGGTGGTGGTCGTGTTGGTGTTGGTAATAGTAGTAGTAGTAATAGTGGTGGTGCGGTTGGTGGGGTGTTGGTAGGATTATTTGTAGCAGTAGTAGTAGTAGTGGAGGTGGTAATAGAATTAGTAATGGTGGAGTGGTTGGTGTGGTGGTGGTAGCATTATTAGTAGGAGTAGTAGTATTAGTAATAGTGGTGGTGGTGTTGGTGGTGGTGGTAATAATACTAGTATTATTAGTGGTGGTGTTGGTTGGGGCGGGGTGGTGTTATTATTAATAATAGCTGTAGTAGTAACAGTAGTAGTAGTAGAATTAGTAGTAGTAGTGTTAGTAGTAGTAGTAGTGGTAGTGGTGGTGGTGGGGGTTGTGGTTTGGTGGTAGTATGAGTAGTAGGATTAGGAGTAAAAGTAGTAGTAGTTGTAGTGGTGGTGGTGGTGGTAATAATAGTAGTAGTATTGGTGGTGTTGGCGGTGGTGAGGTGGTGATAGTATTCTTAGTAGCATTAGTAGTATTAGTAGTAGTAGTAGTGGTGGTAGTGGTGGTGGTGGTGATAATATTAGTATTAGTAGTAGTGGTGGTGGTGTTTGTGGGGGTTTGGTAATATTAGTAGTAGCAGTCGTAGTAGTAGTGTTCTTGGTAACAATAGGTGTAGTAGTGGTGGTTTATGTGGTGGGGTGGTGTTAGTATTAGTAGTTGCAGTATTTGTTGTAGTTGTGGTGATGTTGTTAGTTGTGGTTCTGAGGTGGTAGTGTTAGTAGTAGCAGTAGTAGTAGTATTAGTAGTAGTAGTAGTAGTATTACTAGTGGTGGTGGTGGTGTTAACAGTAGTAGTAGTAGTAGAGTTGGTGTTGAGGATGGTGGGGTGATGGTAGTATTTGAATAGCAGTAGTGGTAGTAGTAGTAGTAGTAGTAGTAGTAGTAGTGGTGGTTGTGTTGGTAAAAGTAGTAGTAGTTGTCGTGGTGGGGGTGGTGGGTTGATGGTAATATTAGTAGTAGTAGTAGTAGCAGTGGTGGTGGTGATGGTAGTGGTGGTGGTTGAGGTGGTAACAGTAATAGTAGTTATAGTGGTGTTGGTGGTGGTGGTGGGTTGTTGGTAGTATTAGTAGTAGTAGTTGTTGTTGTTGTTGTTGTTTTAATTCTAGTTGTGGTGGTGGTAGGGGTGGTGGAGTGGTGGTAGTATTGGTAGAAGCAGTAGTAGTAGTCGTAGTAAAATTATTAGTAGTAGTAGTAATGGTAGTGTTGGTGGTGGAGGTGGTGGGTTGTTTGAAGTATTAGTAGTAGTTGTAGTAGTAGTAGTAATAATATTAGTAGTATTAGTAGTAGTATTAGTAGTAGTAGTAATATTACTATTAGCAGTGGTGGAGGTGGTGGTAATAATAGTAGTCGTAGTAAAGTTTGGGGTGGTGGGATGCTGGTAGTATTAGTAGTAGCAATAGAATTAGTAGTATTAGTATTGGTGGTGGTAGTGGTGTTGGTAATAGTAGTTGTAGTAGTAGTGGTGTTGGTTTGGGCGGTGGAGTGATGGTAGCATTAGTAGTAGCAGTAGTAGGAGTATTAGTAGTAGTAGTAGTAGTAGTAATAGTAGTAGTGTTGTTGGTGTTGGTGTTAATAGTAGTAGTAGCATTAGTGTTGGTGGGGGTGGTGGTAATAGTAGTAGTATTAGAGGTGGTGGGGTTTCTGTGGTGGTGGTAGTATTAGTATTAGCAGTAGTAGTAGTAGTAATAGTTGTAGTAGTAGTAGTAGTAGTAGTAGTATTGGTTTAGTAGATGTGGTAATAGAATTAATAGTATTAGTGGTATTGTAGGGGGTTGGTGGGGTGGTGGTAGTATTAGTAGTAGCAGTAGTAGTAGTATTGCTTGTGGTGGTGGTGGTAATAGTTGTAGTAGTAGAAGTGGTGTTGGGTGTGGTGGTGTGGTGGTAGTATTATTAGTAGCAGTAGTAGTAGTAGTAGTAGTAGTGGTAGTGGCGGCTGTGGTGGTGGTGTTGCTGGTGCTAATAGTAGTAGTTATAATAGTGGTGGTGGTAGGTGTGGTGAGGTGCTGATTGTATTAGTATTACTAATATTATTAGTAGTAGCAGTGGTAGTAGTAGTAGTAGTAGTAGTAGTAGTATTGTTGGTGGTCGTGGTGGTGGTGGTAATATTATTAGTAGTAGTTGTCGTGGTGATGGGGGTGGTGTTGTGGTTGTAGTAATAGTAGTATAGGCACTAATAGTAGTAATAATAGTAGTAGTAGTGGTGGTGGTGGCGGTAATAGTTGTAGTAGTATTGGTAGTGGGGCTTGTGGAATGTTGGTAGTATTAGTAGTAGCAGTAGTAATAGTAATATTGGTGGTGGTGATGGTGGTGGTGCTGGTGGTAATAGTAGTACTAGTAGTAGTAGTAGTGTTGGTGGTGGGGGTAGTGGTAATAATAGTAATAGTAGTATTAGTAGTAGTGGTCGAGTTGGTTGAGGTAATATTAATAGTAGTAGTGTTGGTGCGGCTGGTGGGTTGGTGGTAATATTAGTAGTAATAGTAGAAGTAGTAGTAGTAATAGTAGTGGTGGTGGTGGTAATAGTAGTAGTAATGGTGGGGGGGTGGGTTGGTGATTGTATTAGTAATAGCAGTATTACTAGTAGTATCTGTAGTAGTTGTAGTAGTAGTAGTGGTGGTGTTGGAGGAGGTGGTTGTGGTAATAATAATAGTAGTAGTGGTGGTGATGTTGGCAGGGTTGGGGTGCTGGTAGTATTAATAGTAGCAGTAGTAGTATTAGTAGTAGTAGTAGTGGTGGTGGTGGTGTTGGTTGTAATAGTTATAGTAGTAGTGGTGGTGAGGTTGGTGGGCTGGTGGTAGTATTAGTAGTAGCAGTAGTAGTATTAGTACTTGTGGTGGTGGTGGTGGTTATAATGGATGTAATAGTAGTGGTGCTGGTTTTGGAGTTGATGGGGTGGTGGTAGTATTAGTAGTAGCAGTAGTAGTAGTAGTAGTATTAGTAATAGTTGTAGTGGTGATAGTGGTGTTAATAATGGTAGCAGTAATGGTGGTGTTGGGGTGGTGGTAGTATATTTATTAGCAGTAGTAGTAATAGTAGAATTAGTGGCAGTGGTGGTGGTGGTGGTAATTGTGGTAGTGTTAGTTGTAATGTTGGTGAAGAAGGTGGTGGGTTGTTGGTGGTATTAGTAATAGCAGTAGTAATAATAGTAGTATTAGTAGTAGTGGTGGTGGTAATATTAGCATAAGTTGTGGTGTTAGTGATGTTGGGGTGGTGGTAGTATTAGTAGTAACAGGAGTAGTAGTAGTAGTTGTATTAGTAGTGGTGGTGGTGGTGGTGGTAATATAGTAGTAGTAATATTAGTGACGGTGCTAAGTGTGTTGTGTGGTGCTATTATTAGTTGTAGCAGCAGTAGTAGTAGTAATAGTAGTAATAATAGTAGTATTTGTAGTTGTAGTGGTGGTGTTGGTGGTGGTAATAGTAGTAGTGTTAGTGGTGGTGAGTGTATTGGGTTGGTGTTAGTATTATTATTAGTAGTAGTAGTAATAATAGTAGCAGTATTATTGGTGGTGGTGGTAATATTAGTAGTAGTATTGGTGGTGTTGTGGGTGGTGGGTGGTTGTAGTATTAGTAGTAGTAATAGATTAGTAATAGTAGTAGTAGTAATAGTGGTGGTGTTGGTGGTAATAGTAGTAGTAGTATTGGTGGTGGGGGTGGGTCGATGGTGATAGCATTAGTAGTATCAGTAGTAGTAGTGGTGGTGGTGGTGGTGGTGGTTGTGGTGTTAATAGTAGTAGTAGTATTAGTAGTAGTGTTGGTGGTGAGGATATTTTGGTGTTGGTAATATTATAGTAGCAGTAGTAGTAGTAGTAGTAGTAGTAGTAGTAGTAGTCGTAGTTGTTGTTGTTGTTGTGGTAGTAGTTTTGGTGTTGGTGGTAATAGTAGTAGTATTTGAGGTGGTGGGGATTTGTGGAGTTGTCGTAGTATTAGTAGTAGCAATAGTAGTACTAGTAGTAGTAGTAGTATTGGTGGTGGTGGTGGCAGTGTCAGTGGTGGTGGTGGTAATTGTAGTAGAAGTAGTATTGGTGGTGGTGTGGTTGTTGGGGTGCTGGTAGTATTAGTAGTAGTAGTAGTAGTAGTAGTAGTAATATTAGTAGTAGTAGTTGTAGTAGTAGTTGTTATTCTAGTGGTGGTGGTGGTAAGTGTGTTGGGGTGGTGGTAGTATCAGTAGTAGCAGTAGTAGTAGTAATAGTAGTAGTAATAGTGGTGGTGGTGGTGTGATGGAAAGGTGGTTGTATTAGTAGAAGCAGTAGTAGTAGTAGTAGTGGTAGTGGTGGTGGTGGAGGTGTTGGGCTGGTTGTAGTATTATTATTAGTAGTAGTGTTAGTAGTAGTGGTGGTGGTGGTATTAATTTTAGTAGTAGTAGTTGTGGTTGGTGTGGTGGTGTAGTGGTAGTATTAGTAGTAGCAGTAGTAATAGAAGTAGTAGTATTGGAGATGGTGGTGGTTGTGGTGGTGGTAATAGTAGTTGTAGTAGTAGTGGTGGTTCTGTGGCTGGTGGAGTGTTGGTAGTATTAGTTGTGGCAGTAGTAGTAATAGTAGTATTAGTAGAATTTGTAGTAATAGTAGTAGTAGTAATAGTAATACTAGTATTGGTGGTGGTGGTAATAATAGTAGTCGTAGTTATGGTTGGGTGTTGGGATGGTGGTAGTATTAGTAGTAGCAGTAGTAGTAGTAGTAGTAGTGTTGGTGTCGGTGGTGGTGGTGCTGGTGGTAATAGTAGTAGTAATAGTAGTGGTGTTGGTGGTGGGGGTGGTTTTAATATTAGTAGTATTAGTAGTATTTGTAATAGTGTTGGAGGTGGTGGTGGTAATTTTAGTATTTGTAGTGTTGGTGCGTCTGGTGGGTTGGTGGTAGTATTATTATTATTAGTAGTAGTAGTAGTCGTAGTAGTATTATTGCTGGTGTTGGTGGTGGTAATAGTAGTAGTAATGGTGGGAGTTGGTTGGTTGGTGGTTGTATTAGTAGTAGCAGTAATACTAGTAGTAGTGGTGGAGGTGGTGGTGGTGGTGTTGGTGTTGGTGTTAGTAGTAGTAGTAGTAGTAATGTTGGTGGCGTTGGTGGCGTTGTGGGAGTATTAATAGTAGCAGTAGTAGTAGTAGTAGTAGTAGTGGCGGTTGTGTTTGTGGTGTTAATAGTAATATTAGTAGTAGTTGTGGTGGGGGAGGTGGGGTGATGGTAGTATTATTAGTAGCAGTATTAGTAGTAGTAGTAGTAGTTGTAGTGGTGGTGGTGGTGGTGGAGTTGTTGGTAATAGTAGTAGTAATAATAGTGGTGGTGGTGGGTGTTGTGTGGTGCTGGTAGTATTAGTATTAGTAGTATAATTAGTAGTAGCATTAGTAGTAGTAGTAGTAATAGTAGTATTAGTGGTGGTGTTGTTGGTGGTAATAGTAGTATTAGTAGTATTCGTGGTGGTGGGGGTTGTGGGATGGTGGTAGTAATAGTAGTATAGGATGTAATAGTAGTAGTAGTAGTAGTGGTGGCGGTGGTTGTGGGGATTTTGTAGTATTAGTATTAGCAGTAGAAGGAAGTAGTAGTGTTGATGGTGGCGGTGGTGGTGGTGGTAAAATTTATAGTAGTAGTAGTTGCGGTGGTGGTATATGTGGTGGTAATATTAGAAGTAGTAGTAGTAGTATTTGTAGTAATGGTGCTGATAGTGATATTTTGAGTATTAGTAGTAGTGTTGGTCTGGCGTGTGAGGTGGCGGTATTATTATTATTATTAGTAGTAGTAGTAGTATTAGTAGTAGTATTAGTAGTAGTAGTGGTCGTGGTGGTAATAGTAGTAATAGTAATGGTGGTGGGGGTGTTGCGGTGGTGGTTTTACTAGTAGAAGCAGTAATAGTAGTAGTAGTGGTAGTAGTAGTAGTATTAGTGCTGGTGGTGGAGGTGGTCGTGGTGGTCGTGGAGTTAGTGTTAGTAGTAGTAGTAGTATTAGTAGTGGTGGTGGGGTAGGTGGCGTGGTGGTAGTATTAGTAGTAGCAGTAGTAGTAGTAATAGTAGTAGTAGTATTAGTAGTATTGATATTGTTGGTGTTAATATTAGTAGTAGTGGCGGTGGTGGGTGTGGTAGGGTGGTGGTAGTATTAGAAGTAGCATTAGTAGTAGTAGTAGTAATAGTGGTGGTGGTGTAGTTGGTGGAGGTGTTGGTAATAGTAGTAGTAGTAGTAGTGTTGGTTGTGGGGTTGGTGGGGTGGTGGTAGTATTATTAGTAGCAGTATTAGTAGTGTTAGTAGTAGTAGTGATAGTGGAGGTGGTTATAGTATTACTAATGTTGGTGTGGGTGATTGTGTGTTGCTAGTATTACTAGTAGCAGTAGAAGTATTAGTAATAGTGGTGGTGGTATTGGTGGTGGTGGTAATAGTAGTATTAATCGTGGTGGTGGTGGCGGTAGTGCGGTGGTGGTAGTATTAGTAGTAGCAGTAGTATTAGTAGTAGTAGTAATAGTAGTAGTTGTAGTAGTAATAGTAGTTTTAGTGTTAGTGCTGGTGGTGCGGTTGGTGATTTAGTGGTAGTATTGGTAGTAGGAGTAGTAGTAGTAGTACAAGTAGTAGTTGTGGTGGTGGTGGTTGTAATAGTAGTAGTAGTAGTGTTTTTGTGGTGGTGGGGATTTGGTAGTATTAGTAGCAGCAGTATTAGTCATAGTAGAACTAGTAGAGTTATTAGTAATAGTAGTAGTATTGGTGGTGGTGGTGTTGGTGGTGTTAATAGTATTAGTATTAGTAGCGGTGGTGTTGGTAGTGGTGGTGGTGGTGTTGGTAATAGTAGTAGTAGTAGTAGTAGTAGTAGTAGTAGTAGTGGTTGTGGTGAGTTTAGTGGCGTGGTTGTAGTATTAGATGTAGCAGTAGTGGTATTATTAGTAGTAGTATTGATAGTGGAGTTGGTTATAATATTAGTAATGGTGGTTTGGGAGGTGTGGTGGTAGTAGTACTAGTAGTAACACTAGTAGTAGTAGCAGTAATGGTGGTGGTGTTGGTGGTGGTGGTAATAGTAGTAGTATTAAGAGTGGTGGTGGTGGTTTGGAAGAAATATTAGTAGTAGCAGTAGTTGTAGTAGTAGTAATAGTAATAGTAGTAGGAGTAGTAGTAGTAGTAGTAGTAGTAGTAGTAGTAGTGGTATTGGTAGTGGTGCGGGTGGTGATTGGGTGGTAGTATTAGTATTAGGAGTAGTAATAGTAGTAGTAGTGGTGGTGGTGGAGGTTGTAGTAGTAGAAGTAGTAGTAGGGAGGGTGGGAGTGGTGAGGTGGTGGTAGTATTAGTAGCAGCAGTATTATTAGTAGTACATGTAGTAGTATTAGTAGTAGTAGTAGTAGTATTGGTGGTGGTGGTGTTGGTGGTGGTGGTAATGGTAGTTGTATTAGTGGTGTTGGTGATGGGTTTTTTGGGGTGGTGGTATAATTATTAGTACCAGTAGTAGTAGTAATAGTAGTAGTAGTAGTATTAGTAGTAGTGGTGGTGTTGGTGTTAATAGTGGTAGCAATAGTGGTGGTGGGGGTGATGGGGTGGTGGTAGTATTATTATTGACAGTAGTAGTAGTAGTAGAATTAGTGGTATTTGTGGTTTTGGTGGTAATATTAGTTGTAGTACTAGTGGTGTTGGTGAGTGTGTTGGTTGGTAGTAGTATTATTAGTAGCAGTAGTAGTAGAGGTTGTGTTGTGTGTGGTGGGGTGGTGTTAGTATTTGTAGTAGAAGCAGTAGTAGTAGTAGTAGTAATCGTAGTAGTTTTAGTCGTAGTGGTGGGTGTGGTGGTGGTGGTAATAATAGTAGTGGTAGTGGTGCTGAGGGTAGTGGGGTGTTGGTAATATTATGTAGGATCAGTAGTAGTATTAGCAGTATTATTAGTGGTGGTGATTGAGTTGGAGGTAATAGTAGTAGTAGTAGTTGTAGTAGTATTAGTAGTAGTAGTATTAGTAGTAGTAGTGGTTGTGGTGGTAATATTAGTAGTAGTAGTGGTGGTGGGGGTGATGCGGTGATCGTAGCATTAGTAGTAGCACTAGTAGTAAAAGTGTTGGTGGTGGTTATGGTGGTTGTGTTGTTGTTAATAGTAGTAGCAGTACTAGTGATGGTGTTGAGGATGGTGGGGTGGTGGTAGTATTCGAGTAACAGCAGCAGTAGTTGTAATAGTAGTTGTTGTAGTAGTAATAGTAGTAGTAGTATTAGTAGTAGTGGTGGTGGTGGTAATAGTAGTAGTAGTGGTGGTGATGGGGTGGTGGTGTGGTGGTTGTATTAGTAGTAGCAATGGTAGTAGTAGTAGTGGTAGTAGTATTAGTAGAAGTGGTGGTGGTGGAGGTGGTCGTGGTGGTGGTGATGTTAGTGTTAGTAGTCGTAGTAATATTATTGGTGGGGGTGGGGTAGGTGGCGTAATGGTAGTATTAGTAGTAGCAGTAGTAGTAGTAGTAGTAGAAATAGTAGTAGTTTTAGTAGTAGTAGTTGTAGATGTGCTAGTAGTGGTGGTGCGGTTGGTGATTTAGTGGTAGTATTAGTAGTAGGAGTAGTAGTAGTACTAGTAGTAGATGTGGTGATGGTGGTTGAAATAGTAGTAGTATTAGTGTTGCTGGGCGTGGTGGGGTGGTGGTAGTATTAGTAGCAGCAGTATTAGTCTTAGTAGAAGTAGTAGAGTTATTAGTAATAGTAGTAGTATTGGTGGTGGTGGTGGTGTTGGTGGTGTTAATATTATTAGTATTAGTAGAGGTGGTGTTGGTAGTGGTGTTGGTGGTGTTGGTAATAGTAGTAGTAGTGGTAGTAGTAGTAGTAGTAGTAGTGGTTGTGGTGAGTTTAGTGGCGTGGTTGTAGTATTAGAAGTAGCAGTAGTGGTAGTATTAGTAGTAGTTTTGATAGTGGAGTTGGTAATAGTATTAGTAGAGGTGGTTTGGTTGGTGTGGTGGTGGTATTATTAGTAATAAATTTAGTAGAATTAATAGTAGTGATGGTGGTGTTGGTGCTGGTGGTAATAGTAGTAGTATTATTAGTGGTGGTGGTGGTGGTGGTGATTTGTTTCTAGTATTAGTAGTAGCAGTGGTAGTAGTAGTAGTAATAGTAGTAGTAGTAGTATTAGTAGTAGTAGTAGTGGTATTGGTAGAGGTGGGTGTGGTGATTTGGTGGTAGTATGAGTAGTAGGAGTAGTAGTAGTACTAGTAGTTGTAGTGCTGGCGGGGGTGGTGGGGTGGTGGTAGTATTAGTAGTTTTAGAAGTAGTAGTAGTAGTAGTAGTATTGGTGGTGGTGGTGGTGGTGGTGGTAATAGTATTAGTAGTAGTAGTGGTGGTGTTGGTGGTGGTGGTAATAGTAGTAGTAGTAGTGGTGGTGGATGTGGAGGGGTGGTGGGA
>Ga0123354_10003940_pt1 | contig 20773 bp, 12 predicted proteins | sample TergutLab28metaG_2_FD_97872 | JGI IMG/M metagenome (GOLD analysis project Ga0123354, IMG submission 97872) | Labiotermes labralis P4 segment gut microbial communities from Petit-Saut dam, French Guiana - Lab288 P4 | ecosystem: Host-associated > Arthropoda: Insects > Digestive system > Gut ...
AAAAAATTATTTGTTTTTTTTTTTTAATTTGTAAATAATTTAATAAAATTAAATTTAAAAAATTATTTATTTTTTTTTTTTTTTTTTTTTGAGTACCATTAACTACAAATGAGGCTATTGTTATGAATGGGTACCCATCATCCAGCATGACTGCCCCCTCCTGTCCATCCACAATCTGCTTATTCTCTCACAGACCAACTCATCCCTCCCCCCTCCACTCTCTTTTAATAACAAAGAGATCAAACTGTTCAGATTCATGCACTGACCTTTTCTTTTGACAACATGGTTAGACTAACCTAATGCACATCTAATTTCTACATATCCAGTTTTTTAAGCATGGGTTTGTATGAGCTATGTATATTGCAGCACAATCCTCACAACTTATTGGTGATCACTACTCTAAAATTCATATGCTTCTATGTAATAATAATGTGTCATAAAGAAAAAAAAGTGGGAAAAGAATACTATGCAATGTACAGCTCTTCATTACAGGAAATCACATTTAACAAGGTAATGGCATCTTCAACAACTTTTTAAATGCAACAGATGGGGAATCTTTCACATCAAGCTAGGTTAACATAACTCATAATAAAAGCTCAACAGTTGACACGGGATGTTAGTGAAACATTTTGTGGTGTATATGTTCTATTAACGAAACACCTTCCAGTAAGGCAACTGTTCTGTAAGTCTGGAATGTCATGAAAGACTACCAAATTCACCAGGTCTATTGTTCCCACACGTAGCTAGACCCGGCTAAAGCACGCAGCCCAATCGATGATAATGACACTTTCACTGTGGCGCTCCAGATAGCTAATATTTTAAAGGACCTTGAACAAATGACAGAACTGAAAACTGCCAGCTACAAAAGCAGATGATCTCTAACTTGAGCAAGGTGAACAACATGAGGGAAGGGACCTCGCTGGACTGCAGCTACTCCCTGGCCCATGCACTAAGTACTTATGGACAATGCCAGCTTGAATGGTGGATCACGAGGCTTTTAATTTGAACACTCAATTGTTACATTTCTCACAGTTTGTTTCAAGTTTTGAACTTCCAACATACAACTCTATAATAAATGAACATTTGTGTATGGTTATATATTCCCATAGTACATATCTATATACCTGAATTTCAGAGTCCATATGTATAACCAATTTTATTTCCAAAATGCTGTTGAGTGTTTTACGAATGCATTGAAACTAATGCCCTCACCGGCAATTGGAGGACAAGATGCTGGGGTCTTGCTACGCAGACGAGATGCTGCCGAGACCAGACCCATTAGATCCGACAGCAAGGTGAATGTGTGTCTGCCTTGCTGTCACATGTCATGGCCTCGACACCTTATAACAGTGTTAGAACCCTCATCTAAACAAACTAAAACAAGTTAAAGTGTAGATTTAACAGCAGAATCATATACATCTTGCAGTTATAACAACCAATTACTCTTATTCATAAAATACTTTATGATGAAACAGTCTAGCAAGAATGCTGTCTGGCTGAGAACCACCAGCATTGAGATGCACTAGCACTTCTACCTGGTCCTACGTGCACCAACACATTACGACGCGCATTCTTGTGCCACCTAGCACATGGATGCCTGTCTGTCCCATGCACTCTTCATTCCATCTGTGGTAGTCCCTAACAACTGCCTACTAAAATATGACACCAGCAAAGCATTCAGGTTGAATTTTGAGAAAATGGCTTTGATGCCCTCAACAGTTCCTAGTACAATGCTGAATGTTAAATCAGAACCACCATCCTCACTACTTCTCAGGGACCCATCTTCACTCGCACACTTGTTTTGCACTGCCCAAGTTTAGTAGTATGTTTCCTGCTCCAGCCAGCCTCCTGGATTCCTACGCAGGTAGAAACGACGCACCTCATCATAGATGAAGATTGCCAACATGAATGGCAGAGCCGGCAGCCACCATACAAACCTGTGAATTGAGACAGTGTACCATCAGAATCCCCTTTTAAAGGCATACATTACAAATTTACATTCTTTGAAATTAACTTTTCAAGATACAGTAAGTATAAAAGTACTGTATCAAGATGGACAATTAAATGTGCCCTGGCCGGAAAGATTTAAAATCTATGTTTCTCTGCTTCTGCACTGAATTTTGCCAAAATGTTTCTTACAAGCTACTTGTTTTGGCACTACCAGTAAAACTACTCATTTTTAGTTTCAACAAGCTCTAGTCCATAAGATTCACAATGTCAGTTTTATGCCAATAATTCACAGCTATAATATGAAGCAGTAACACAGTAGCTTTGAGACAAAGTGGATACAGACTGTGTCCTGCAAAACCAAAACCATGCAGTTAAAATACTACCCACCCATCCACATTAATCACACATCACTACAGTTGCTACAATGACAATGTGTCGTAATTAAAGTCCTACACTTACAGTTGTTAATGGAATCACCATAGTAGAAAAGATTAATTCAACAGTTGTACTCACTTCAAAGGGTACATCCTCAAACCCTTTTCCATGCCAGGGCAGTATGAGAGGAAGGCAGCCAGGGCTGTCTCAAACACAAGTCCAAAGTTGAGAGCCCAATTCCTGAGAAATTTCAAATTAAATTAATGTAACAAGAAACAATCTGTGAATCTGTAAACAAAGAGGACTTGTTGGTTAAATGAAACTATGGCAGAAGATTAACATAAAAGTATTTCCACACAAAATGTTTTATGTACTCATGTGTTGTTGTACGTATATAATCAATAATCCCCTGCCTTCAAGTTTGACACTGTCTGTACTGTATCACCCCCCAGAATCTAGTAGCAAATTTCAGAACACTTTACAAATACAATACAAGGTGTACTGACTCTGTTCATGTTCAGTGTGATGTACAGTCCCATACAATTACTATCAAGGTATCCTTGGCTACATACTACGATATGTCAGATGGCCCACTCTTTACAAAATATAATCATGAAGATGAACAAATAAATTATACTAGAAACATCAGTGACTTTCATGTGTAAAATTCAAAACATGCTGTAAAAGTGGCTAGTGAATACTGAACATTCATTATAACCTCCCCCATGCTCCAAAACGGGGAATCTACAGGTCCATCACTGTTCAAACTAATGCCCACTACAGAACATTATCCTACGCAAGTTCCAAACCCTCATTACCTACACCCAGCAGCAGTATCCATGTATCAAAATTAATTTGTTACAATTCAACAACACTGATCCAAAATTACCATTCTTCTTTGAAAAAACAAATCATACCTCATTCCTTGATGGACGATGGAATTCCGTCGTGTTTTGCAGATAACCAAATCAGACCACTGCACAATGACAATGCTCACAAAGAATGCTGTGTGGCATGTGTACTCCAGTTCCTTCCTGTCACGGTACGTCTGCAAAATGAAGAAAATTTTTAAGCATTTATTATGAAGTAATATTCCAATAAATCATATCTTAGCATAAATAATATGGTATGTTTCTCTGTAAACAAAAAAAGTTCTGTAATTTTCAAACAGAATATGTAACCACTGTGCTGTTGAATAAAGAAATCAGTAATAAGAGCCATTCAAATACTTGCAAATATGGCATGGTACTCTATGTACGCACACTCACTTTTCATCTTCAACAAAAATTATCTCAACATACAACACATTTTTCAAATACAATTATTACTCGAAATAAATTTTCAAGCTATCAAAGCTGTTGTTGATTAGATGGTGGTCTTGCTTTGGGTCTCTGCAGTGTGTAGTAGTTAAACATTTCCAACATTCCTCCGAAACTTTGTAACATTAATAATTAACCACTACACGGTGCAGAAACCCCAGAGAAGGCTATAATCTGATTATTGTGTAAAATTACTAATCCAATAATGAGTGACAGTACAGTGATGGCAAGAACAGTGTCTCTCAACAGATGAACTGCAAATTTCTCAATTTCTACCAGTCCATACATTTTAGTTAGCATCATACTTATGTGTCTATTTTAATATAGCTGGAAAGTATATTTTAAAATTAGCTACTTTCTTAATTCATTTCCTCTTCAGAACAAAGCAGTTCACGCTGAACACGACTAATGCCTATCTCTTATGGAGAATTTAATGATGTGACAAAGTGACACCCAGAAGAATCATGAATTTCAGAACTGAAGGAAGAAAAATAGTGGGGACACCTATCTTCGACGGATAGTTGTCAGGGACTGAGTCATGAAAGAAAGTTCTACTGGAGGCTTAGGCTCATATAGCAAGCTGTAATGCTACTGATGACGACAGAATGTTGAGGAACAGTACATGGGATTTTGGAGTCAGTTTCTATGCCACTCAAAAAAGGATAGGTGAATTGTTGGATGCTGGATATACCCGACTATTTGAACTGTCTCATACGCCCTTATGCAAAAGTTCAACGTGGGTGACCAGGCTGTCTGATTTTAATACCACGCAACAGCATTAGTTTTCACAGTGTAAAGAAAGGTGCTGAATACGCGATATTTGGTGATCAAAGGCATGAACTATTATATGCACTGCAAAATGTGAGACACATAAGCCTATGAAACACAACTTCTGTTTTGCTAGCCTGTAGGTCAGCAAAAGGTCTGTGAATCAATTGTACTTGACACAAAATTAAAAGAGCTGGATCAACTCAAAGACTACCTGTCCATAATGATGGATACACTATGGATCTTCCAAAATATTAGTGCCTACATACCAGTCAACACAATGTAACATCCCACAAGACTTGAATCTTCAAAATGGCCAGTTGACTTAGCAACTACTAATGGGTACAAGAAACATGCAGATATCAGGATGCTTCAAGCCTCCCATTCTTTAGAGAACAAAAAAACCATCCTTTAGAGTTGTTGTATGTTCTCAGAAGGTTGTGTATTTCTTAAACGCACATGAACCTACCCATTCTTGACCATATGAATCTGTCAGATCATTCACGGCCTTTGAATCCCACATTTTTCGGATGCCAAAGAGATGATTAGGTAAGAAGCCATTTTCTGCCATGATGACAAAATACACAAAGAAGCCAGCAGCTGCTTGTATCATACCAATCTGTCCATAGGCCATAGAGATGAGCCTGTTGCGGGAAAAAAACGTATGTTTAGACAACCGCACAAACTGCAAAGTTAAGAGAGCCAATCTAATGGTTCTGCAAAATGCAGTGTAATGACAAGCAATCTGTGACACGTGACAACCGTGTGCTACTTTATGTGCTGTCATTTATGACTGTCACATTATAACATGACTATGAAGGCTTATGATTCAAGCAACAATGGAACATTAAGAATAAGCCTTGATTTCAATCATTTATATTGATATTTACTGTATATAAGGAGCAAAATAAAATACCATATTTACCTGAGTATATAATTACACCCTTCACAATATTCTATTTTTAGGAAAACAACTATGCAGAATATTAGTGTGCACAAATACAAGATGACTCTCCAGTTTTCAGACAAATTACAGAAAAATTCTTGTCTTATATCTGGGTAAATATGGTACTTATGTATAGTTATTGTAACTTAAACAATTCACTAAAATGCAACAATGTTTACTTTATTAATTTCCTTCAGTCTGTGGTGTTCTGCTCACCAGGGTAAAACTCAAAAGACCTGTAGTGTATAATTTATCATTACAACTACAGTACAATCGCATTATCATAAACAAATACTACATAACCAATCATAGGTCCACAAATTTTCCAAAAGTCTAGGAGTCACCTCCAAATTTCAGGTGCCAGAAGGGTGACCAAAGCAAGATCCACGCTGATGATCCACAATTGTGGAGTGACGTGTGAAACTCACTGTTATCTGGTGCTTTCAGCTAGGTGTATTTTGCACATATGATTTTCGAAAGAATGATCATGAGGAAAATATTTGGTCCTACTAGAACAGATTATGGCTATGGAGGATTAAAACTGATCAAGAAATCAACGAAATATTAAAAGGACAAAATATAATTGGGTTTATTAAAAAAAACAAAGATTAAACTGGCTAGGCCATGTTTAATGCATGGCTGAAGATAATAATGTGCAGAAGATCAAGAGATGGAAACCCATGTATAAAGACCAACTGGAAGACCGAAAACACGTTGGGAAGATGGCATTTTGGAAGATACAAAGAGCATAAATGTACACAATTGGAAGAAAGTAGTACAGAATAGAGAGTTGGAAGTAAGTAGCTGCGCAAGCCAGAACCTTATACAGGTTGTAGCGCTTCATAAGAAGAAGAAGAAGAAGAAGAAGAAGAAGAAGAAGAAGAAGAAGAAGAAGTATTTAGCACATAAGGATAACAACTGCAACAGTTACACTGAAAATATTAAGTGCCACTGTATAGCATTTAGTCACCTGGCATACTTGGCATCCAGGATTGGTGCACCCCTCCTGTACATGCTAAATTCATGTGATCATAATCTGTGACTCAAATATTATTAATAAATCCCCATTCTTCAGTATTATTACACTAGAGGACATTCAGAAATTCAACTCTCTTTTCCACTTTTATAAACACAATTCAAGATTTTGCAGCAAAAATTAGAAAAGTCAAAGTAGAGACGAATAACATAAATTACAAATGTCTTAGGAAGGCAATGATACAATAAATCTTATCTGTGGATGAAGTCAAGGGATAGTGACAATGGATTAAAATGAAGTTCTGAGAACAGCTTCTTCAAGGGCTAATAAATTAATTCACATTTTGTTCAAGTGTTACACTCCAAGGAACAAAAACGCTTGTAAACCGTATGTACTTTGAAAATAAAATTATTTGTCTACTCACATTTGAACACTGAACCCTAGTATCTTAATATGAGGAAGTAACAAATAACAAAAGGATAACAGCAATACATGCCACCCTTCTTACTCCTAGCCCCACTTAAAAAGAAATTACTGATGACCGGAATTATGATACCTGTTATACACTTTGAAGCATCTGATTTTTGCTGCACACAAGCGAGCTTTGTTTTTGTTTATCATCATATTTTCTGGTCCCCATATCAAGATATTAGGTGCACGTTACATAGTAATAAAATTTGGACAACAAGTTTATTATAAATTTATCTTGTAATGGTTATATTCTACTTACTTCCACTATATAATTTTTGAAAGCACATGGTTATGGAATGTTTTCCGCATAATTACAAAACAGTTAAAAATAGTCCGATTTGAAACACTTGTCAGAAACCACAGATCATAAATGATGACACAAACACATACTATTGTTCCATTAACTATTTCATGTATGACATTTTATAATACATATGCAAGCAGTAAACACAGACTGATAGGTATAGATGGCAATTTCATTCCTAAACATGCCTATTTTAACAAATATAAACTGTAATACTTACAAATGTAGCAACATGGAGTGCAAAAATTACAGTGAAAACACTTTTTTGTTTACTTTCTTTACCCATATTTGTTACGTATGACTGTCCACACACACACATACACACGCACATGCATACGCATATCCACAAAACTGCTACTCATTATACAGCATAAGTAGCATATCATATCTGGGATAACCAGGTCCTACAAACATGATGATTACCAATACACACTTATGTTTTGGCCTTTTTGCTTTATCCTTGATTTGACTAGATCAAGGAGGGGGAATTTAAGTAAAATGTCAATACTCACATTTATCAGCTTGATGCAGTTTTGGCATGCTTGTGTAAGTGGTTTAATTGTTACAACATTAAAGAGATTACATGTGTGCATCTTAAAACATAAAATATGATAAAGAGTAAATATTACACATTCCATAGCTCAGAATGAAACTGAACTTACTAAATAACACACACAAACACAAACAAACACACACACACACACACAATCAGTTATCGATATGCTCAACACCAACATGACTGAATTAAGGAGATATGTGGCAGCAACTGCAATGACGACTCACAGACCCTTCATTTCAGTCAACTGGTATAACAATTCTGAAGAGCAACACACAAAGGAAGGCATCTTGTTCAGAACTGCAGGTATAAAAGTGAAACTAAAACAACATGGGTCAGCTCTCATATAGCCATGCTGTTTTGTTACTTTAAACACTATTCTAGCCATGTTTATGTTTGTTACAGCACATGCCTCTGGATTTTCATATACATCATAACTTTAACACAAACAGCATGCAGATAAGAAGTTAATGATATTCATTTTATGTCTAATTATCAACAGTCACGTGAATGCTGTCCATGTGCATATCTCCATAATCCAATACATGACACATACACACCTGCAAGAAGACTCACACAATACAGTGTAACAGAATTTGAACTTCCTCCTTCTCCCATAACAACACAAATTTACAATGATCATGAAGCTCACATTACACAAATTAAGAGTGTTTTGATAAGATTCACAAAGTGTGATTTGTGCTCATCGTGCAAGTATTTCTGCATTAAATGTCTGCCAATTTACATACTAGGTGGCAGGAAGGGAAAATCTGGTTTGGTCCCGAGGCCATGCAAGTCATTAACAAGGTTATGCATGAGCAGGTACACTGAAGTTCATTCAGCTAGTCTGCTGTTGGCCACCTAGAACACACAGGAGTGAGTGAGATGAAGACACCCACCTGCGATTCACCAGATTGTCCCTGTATGGGTCACGAGGCTGGCGTTTCATTATGTCAGACTCTGGAGCTTCGTAAGCCAGAGAAATAGCAGGCACCTATAGTGTTGCAGTGGTAGTAATACAGCAGAAAGTTAGTCAAAATACATGCAGAGATCACTTCCCATCTGAATTGGAAATAGAGATACTCTTCGCTAGACGTTAGCTGCACCAGAATAAGAATAGTAGAAAGGTAGAAGTGAAGAGACTGCTGGCAGACAGATTGGGGAAGTGGATGGGAAACTGAGTTCGGTGCAAGAAAAAGTGGACACAGCCATACTCACGTGGATTCAAATCATGCATAAAAGCAAGAGAAAATGGGTAGCAATGATAAAACCATGATGACAAAACCAAACCAAAAGGTTCAAGTAGCAGAAACAGAGAGATACAAAAAGGAAGAAAATAATCAAGCATACTTACTTACCTGGACAAAATCATGCCAACATCACACACAGACACAGAATGCAAATAAACAACAAACATGTGTGTGTGTGTGTGTGTGCACGCGTGTGTGTGTGTGTGTGTTTGTTTGTTTGTGTCTGTATGCAGGGAAGCAGAAGTTTAACAAGGGTTGGCAGGTTCAGTGGCCACATGTGGCAAATAGAAGCAACTGCTCTGCCAACCAACTGGATATATTAGAGACAGTAGGTACCGACACCATCAAAAGAACCCAGCACACATCATCTCAGGGAAGTCATAATTTACCTTTCGTTTACGAGTTTATCTGTGAAAGGATTTCGAGGCTGTCGCTTCATGATATCGGACTCTGCTTCTTCATAGGCCAAGGAAATGGCGGGGACCTAACAAAATGGCGCAACATGATGAAATAACCAAAGTAAAAAATTAAAAACACAAAAACATAAGACACATGTGGGTTGGGGTTGCAATGTCTACAGATATGCAAGACACAACCATCTGCAGGGTACAAAATAATAGACATGTAAGGCAGCAAAGTGCAGGCACTGATACATATTAGGAAGGAAGAAACCTCTGAACTTCTTTATATTCAATGGGCACAACAAATGCATCTGTTTCCCTGAGGGAAGCCTACACTACCGCCTAATGCTACAGCTCATTTAAGCCATGTGAATGTAAAGAGTTAGAGGTGGAGTGCCATGAGAGGAAGGATTGCTTGCAGTTTCATAGATTAGCACTCTGCCTAAGCTAGTCCCATCCTAAAATAACTAAACACACTATAACAATAATAGCTTACTATACACAAGAAGTGATAAGTAATAGAATTACAATAGCTCTGACAGTAAAAGTGAAAAATGGTCACTAAAACAGGCTGCAGATATAAAATTAACAATATGTCATCAATACATGCCACTTCTTCAATATAAACTGAACAAAAATTAACTAGAATTCAGTAAATTACATTTCAGAGAAATTCCCAATGGAGTCTTCATTGTCAGCTGAGCATGTCCATACACAAGAGAAATAGCAAGGACCTACAAAAGGTAAAGATTAAAGTAAAAGCTGCAACCTAGATAAAAGTAACCATTAAAAGTAAGCACTGGGACCTAAGAAAGAGTAATGACATTAAAGTAAAAAAGTAGGAACTCAGAAACAGTAACCATTAAAAGAAAAACTGGGACCTAAGAGAGAATAATGATACAAAAAGTAAGCACTGGGACTTAAAAAGAGTAACATATTAAAAGTAAAAAACTGGAATGTAAGAAACAGTAACCACATTAAAAGTAAAAAAGTAGGACCTCAGAAACTGTAACAATTAAAAGCAAAAACTGGGACTTTAGAAAACAAAACCTTTAAAAGTAAAGACTGAGACTTAAGACAGAGTTAACATTACAATTAAGAACTGGAACCTAGGAAAGAATTAGTGCCAAAAGTAAGAAATAAGTACAATTACTAGGAAAGAATTACTGCCAAAAGTAAGTATTACATTCAATCACTACAAACTAAAAGTATATGCAATTTTGTAAGAGGAATCACAACTGGGAACAAAATCATATAAGCTATATTATGCTGAGGAAAACTAACCCAACACTGTAACTACTGGCACTACTGTTAATTCAAAGACACATTACTGTAACATAATTACAAAATTAGCGGAATTCAGTTTTACACATATGGTAAAGGTACAGCAGAGGAGAATGTTCAAACGCTAAGGAAGTAAACATGCTGTACAGACATGTTTCAATGTTCTTATGCAGTATCTCAATAACAAGATCAATCCATAACTTTGTTCAGTCACAGACCTTGTCAAAGGAATGTTATTTATGAATGGTGAAACTTCTGAACACAAAACCTCATTATCATGAGCAGCTAATGACCTTGCTCATAACTAACAACCCTGAAAAGATTCAGTAATACATGTGTTCGTGAAATTTCCAAACTGAAATCACTTCTAGTATTATGTGTACACTTAATTTCCTGTCATGAAATAAAATCTGTATTATAATGCAATGAGTTTAAGACATATAATTTATATTTTTTGCAAATCACTGTTGGTTTGGAATTTATTATAAAATAGTACAAAACAGTTTGATGTATTAAGTACACATTTTGGAAATGTTTAAAATACTATGATAAAGAGAAAAATAAAAATAAATGTTATGCATCACAAACCAGAAACACAAACTCACAAAAGCACTGAATACTTTTGACATTACAGACCATGGCACAGTATAAAGTTTATTTACATATTTCTGCGCAGTGATACTGTTAATACAATGAAGTGCTGTTTTAGCACCCGCACTTTCAAAGAATGTGACTTCACTGTGCCGAATTTCACATGAAAAACTGTATTATTTTCCAGACCTAACTTACTAGATTTCTGGATATAGGCCTACTGACCAAATTCCTGCAAACAGAAGCACGTGAACTTCATATCCAATTAGTGATATAAAGTATCACGTACAACCATTTTTACATCCTTTCTACTTACTAACAGAAAAAATAGCCTAATAAGTTTTCTTGTTTTTCTTTTTGGACGTACAGCCCAGACATTATTGATGTCTATATTATATACCACTGAGTAAGAATGTAATAAAATAGTGTTATTAGAACTCCTTTCAATTACAATTGTCTGTTACTATGGAGAGAGTTCCAAAGTCACTTGTTCAGAATCACCGGTATTTAAAGTGTACTTCTGCACATTATGTAACAGAACATGAATTATGTCACAGAGGCAATAAATATAGCAGAAACAGCAAATTCTGATAATGAATAAAGTATTTTGATAGAGAACCGACAATTGATGTCCAAAAACTCAGTAAATTGAATTAATTGCTACTGACACTAATGCTGTGACCTCAGGCCTCAAAAAATGAATGTGCAATTCTCCCGAAATACAGAACTTCGGGATGAGACAGCAACTTCAGCTTTCACTTTTCATATGACCACAATAAACAACAGAGTGAAATTTGTTCTTAAGAGAATGTGTTCTTCAAAATATCATTAATGCTTGTAAATACATTCCATTCATTCCAGTGTCAAAGACAAGGAATGTGAAGACACTAATATCCACATCTGACATCTACAGCCAATCCCATTCTGTTTGTTGTGACAATAGCTAATATCTGCACAAAGTTAACTGTCACAATTAGACCAACTCTCCTTCTTCTTCAGCTAGCATGACTCTTGCAGTCCAACCTACTGAAATACAACATTAATTCTGAAGAAAAAAAATCCTTAGACATTTTAACGAACTACTGGCCCATCCAAAGGCCACTACCTGCAAAGGGCAACACCACAAAGACAAATACAGATATCTGCTTATGCTCCCATCAAGATATGAAACCATGGTGCTGGAATGCAAGTTACGGCACTGGACAAAGACAAACCTGCAATGAATGCATTACAGTGTTCCTCTGTAAAAGCAACATATTAAACAGTCACAGTGACTTTTGACTGTTGAAGGACAGCATAAGGACAATGGTTTTCTAGTGCCTGAAGAGTGGTTAAACGAATTCAAGGAACTTAAAAATAAAAATAATAATAATAATAAAATAAAAAATTAAAAAAAACATGTTCCTCCTTTTCTTTCCTCAGAATAAATTTCACACAGAAACATACTTTAAATCACAGGAATAAAAAATATTGTGTAAAGAATGAAACTTACCACAACGGTAACTTACCATCACACAAGATTCGAAGTTTACCAATTTATAAAAAGAAAACCAACATATGAAGTAACTACATTCCATAAGAGAAGATACATGCTACAAGAGAGGTAAGATAGAATATCATAATATTTCAAGGCATCTGTAAGCATCTTATGTTACCAAAAAATATATGCTTTGTGCAAACAATCTCAAGGCAGAAGATATCACAATAGGGCAAAATGGAGAAAAATATCAGCCAAGATGAATTCCTTTTAATGAACTGTTACCTTTCATTGACCAACTTATCTAAGAAAGGATTACGGGGTTGTCGCTTCATTATATCAGACTCAGCCTCCTCATAAGCCAGAGAAATGGCAGGCACCTGATGATTACAAGAAGGTGTAACACATATGCAACACAAACTGAAGCACACAAATACATCAGTCAGTGCTCAACACAATTATATTAAACCACCATACTTCGAACCGTATTCAAATGCAAGACTTTTATGCTCAAAATGTACATATTTGTTCTGCACAAAGATACTGATTGTGAGATTTTAAAAAAAGTACCGTCTTTAATAGAAATTAATAGTCTAACACAACTTTATTACATAAAATATTTAAAAGAACAAAGAAGCTAACTGTTCAGCTTTTATAAAGCCATCTTTCAAGCTGTAACTTAAATGGGCCTTAACATACAACTGGCAATGCCTTAAATATTAAGGCATCTCGGTTTACATTTCTTGATCAATATAGTATATCAGTATATAAAATGTAAACATATAAAATCTAAAATAACAGAGGATAATGAAGATAAGTAAAATAAACTTGATTATGATGGTAATCCTATGTACTGGGCAATCTTGTAGAAGTTGTAAATGTCGTTTTATTATTTTACATCCACTTCACTGGGATGATGGCAAGTCTTTGCCATGGGACTCTTTTTATGGTGTATATGCAGCCCTTTCAATATACTGAGTAGAAGTGTGGTATTATTTTCAAAGGAGACTGTATATTAAGACCCTTTTAAGTTACAGCCTGAATATGGCTTTATGAAAGCCTAAACACATAGCTGCCGTGTTCTTTTAAATATTTTATGAAATAAAGTTGTGTTAGATTATAAATTTATATACTTCTATTAATTATTGAAAACACAACGGGGATGCCTCACCTAAAAATTAAAAGTACTGCCATTAAGTAGCATGCATGGCACAGAAGTGTCTGACATCTAAACTTAGGCTAGTCAACACACTTTCTTAAAAAGGTACAGAGTGATAAAAATTATTTACATTTCCAGAAATAAAGCTAGTGATATGCACATTAGCCACAATTAAATGCTAATGTACTCTTTGCTCAAATGAAAACACATGAACAATGGGTATGGTATCAATGTTTCTCAAATTGTGGCAACAAAGCTCATTCTTACTGGTTCATGGAGACGATGCAACTGACATTTTCATGATATTTAACCTTTTAACTCAGCATGGTGTATTACAGACTTGTATTTGGAACAGTGGGCTTTGAATCTTGGCTGTCTCATCAGCTGTCTTGACTAAGACAGGTGATGGTTTTTTCCATTCCACCCACACAAATGCAGATTTCATACCTGAATTAGATCACTGCCACTCCCTTCTAAATACTTTCTCATTCAATGCTCATTACTCCTATGATGCCCACACCTTTATCCAACACAGTGCATATGAACCGCATTCAACACAAACATGCCGTGTTTTATCTATTTCTAGCAACAATTTGAATTTCATCTGTTTTAACAATATACAAACCAACACTGTATTACAACAGGGAGTACCTATGGTATTAACAATAACAGCTAGTGGTTTCACCTATGCCGATTAACAGTTTATGGTGTAGTTTATTACTATCTTTGAGACATCCGAATGACTGTCGCCAGTATAACCGGAACATGTTGGTGATTTATTGATATGTAATAAAATACATTTTACCAAAGTGCATTCACTGGTTTAGTACGTATTATAATTTAATACAAGGTAAGGGACACATTAAACTTATCCTACCATCTGACGCCATATAATCTAAAGCTACCGCAAGTACCATAAAATAAACCACAAAAGAAATTGTAACACTTGCATTGCACTCCACAGATATATATATATATATATATATCCCTAAATGGTTAAGTTCAAATGCAACTTTAAAGCAGTCTTAATATAAAGCACTTGCAACATTACAGAAATGCAAGTCACAGAAACAATGTACTTCAACATAATCGGTATTAATCGCACAATTTACACAAATGAAATCTAATGAAAGGAAAACTAGCTTCATACAGAATGAGTACTCATGTCTTTATTACCAACCTCTCAGTTCAAGTACTGCCCCCCCCCCCCCCCCCCCCCCCCCCACACTTAAATTTAATCTTTAAAAAAAACAAACAATATTAAAAAAAAGAATATAAAAAAAAGAAAAACACCCTTCAACCAAATGATGCCCCTTTTTTTTTTTTACACCCCCCCCATTTAAAAGCCGCCCCCCCCCCCCCCCCAAAGATGTCAGTAATATTTAGTTACTATAAAATCATGCAAAAATCAGGGAAGTGTTAATAAGCTTATTTGTGCCTACTAATGTATATAGAGACATCTGCGGACTATGCTGCAGGAAATGGGGAAATTATTGGTGTGAGAAACATTACATGCTACTTGAACTTATTATATCATCAGAGGTGGCTTAATAAAAGCATAATAATTACCAATAAAAGCATATTTTACAAGGCTGAAATAAAAATTTCAATAGAAAATTGCAAAATTTCATAAAACATAATTACACAAAACAATCATGTCCAATGCAAAATAAAATCAGAGAAATGGCAGCCAAAATAAAATTATGCTTGTCTACCTACTAATGCAGTTATGCTACAACAGTACCAGTGTAACCCCAGTAGAAAGAGTACAGTTTCAAATGAGGACTTCACTACTTAGACACAATCATTGGCACCATCAGTTTCTTAATGTAACATGTATGGAAAATTTGAGAACAAAATGAAGGCTTTTTTCTGGCATCTTTGTAGTACTTGTCTGTTTCTGTTTGTCCAAATCTTTTGCATTGAATGCCCTTGGAGTTTTGTGTATGCTAATATTTATGGTTAACCATTCATAAAGGTGCTGTGAACTCAGCCTCTGTATCCTGATACTCTCTTGTCTACAGGAAGGTGCATTCCAAATTCTGAACTGTCCGCAAGATTTTGCCAAGCAAGAAATGAGATAGTGGGGTTGGAATTCCAAGGTCATTTGTGGATATCACCATAAAACAAATAAGGAAATAACGGAATACAGAATTAAGATGAAATTACTGTGGATTACAAATGCAACAGCACACAATGTTTATTAAGAATTAACAACGCACATTCCCAAGTTACTGCAGGAATACATTCCGAATAGAAAAGGCTCAAGCATATAAACACTGACACAGTCTTCTGCAAGGTGCCAGAAAATGGTGCACAGAACTGCAGTGTTTATTGTGTGGTGACTTTATAGGAAATTATAAATACACATCATCAGTTGATCAATATATGCAACAACCGATGCTCATGCTATCATAAGCACTCGTACAAACTACTAAACTTAAGCTAACACCATTCTTTTTTGATTCTGAATACATATTTGTGAAATCTGTTCTGTAAGTTCAGACTGAGTCAACTGTGACAAACACAGTGATATGAGACCTGCATTATCACTGCGATGTCACAAACACTGGAACTACAGATGGTACACATGTTACAAGAGAAACTACTTTTAGTATAAATGTGCCAACTAAATTGTGTTCTTTTTGATGTTTGTATAACCATGCATCAATGATACAATAATATAAACAGCCAACTAGATGCAACAATAATAATTTTATTAATAATTTCAATCAGCTCAACATGTTTCGGGCGACAATTTCGCGCGAAACATTTTGAGCTGATTGAAATTGTTAATAAAATTATTATTTTTGCATCTAGTTGGCTGTTTATATTATTGTAAACTGTGTTCATTTGACTGCATTACAAAATGAAACAATTACAGAGTTCATGTACAATTTACATACCATCACAACAGTATCAACTACAGAGTTCAGTACAATAGCTGATTTAAAATGTCTCTTATGTAAAGGCATGTATTTTACCATGCATTGCCCAAACAGGTGAAATCTAGCTGAGTGGGGCCTGTGCTTGCTACAATCTAGTAAAGGAATTTTGGGTATGGCGTGTACCATCATCACTTGCTCTGTTGTGGCATTATCACCGTAAATTCAGTGGAAGCAAAAAATGCCCCATCTGGGTCTGCTGTCAGTTTGTCACTCAGTCAACAGCAGAAGGTATAGAACAGTTACTCACATTTTATGGTTTGCAATTAAGTCATCAATAATACATCAAACAGTATAATGCCAAATTGGCAAAGTGGGCACTAGAGTGCAGCAACAGTGTAGGTTAACGGGATGGAAGAAATGGTTTCTGCAGCTGAAACCAGGATTATTTAAGGTCAACAAGTTTCATGTTTTTTAAGTCATAGCATTTAGAACAACTAGTTATGTAGATATGCACATCAGAACTGGCACAACTTTATATGTTACATGTCACTCAAACTTGGCACAAATGGTTGTGTTTAAACCACACATTTATGCATACAAAGCACTTTTTATGGATGGAATATAGATGTCAAGCACATAGTGGGGGTGGGACTTTCCTTTATGAATGATGGCTCATGGTTGGTGGTAAATTGTGAGTACATGAGATTTTGCAGGCAAAAGCAAAGCAGTCCCATTACAGGCCTGGACAGGCCCAGAGGGTTCCAGGAAGTTAAGGTTCCTAGATTTCGTGACAACAGCACAGGCCGCCTTTACCCCCAGGAAATACTCCTGGTACTCATTTCTGTTAGAGGCTGAGTCAACCCCAGGGCCATGGTGCGGTCGAAAGGATTTTATGTCAATGAAAAATCCAGTGACACCAGCTGGGATTGAACCAGTGACCTTCTGATTTGTAGCACAGCACCTTAATCACTGTGCTACCGCGGTCCCTGATTTTGCAGGCACAGGAACATATTTTGATTCACAGTTCAGATAACAAAAATGAACTGTTGTTATTTTCATACCTTTGTGATAATCAGTTCAAAAAAAGAGGCAAATTGGCTGTAGCCATATTACTTTTTTACCATTAGTGCCATACTGTGTTTTACATAATGAGAAGTTGGGAAGAGACTTAACCAACTTAATACATGAAGAATTTAGACTATTTATAGGTATTACAAGTACATGTTAGAATAAATATTTTTGTAAATTTTATAGATCTCAGTATACTGGGGTTACACTGCATTTTACTGCAAGTAATCAATATACAAAATGGATAAAGGTTACCAAAGGAACCCACTGTAATGCAAAAATAATCAGGGATTATATGACCAACAATTTACAACATCTTCCTTGATAATTTGCAAAAACATGCAAAGAAACTAACACATATTAAATAGATATAACTAAATATTAAGAAGTTTATTAAATAAGTTAATTAATGAAAGTATGAAACAGGACTGGATGAATGATTATTTAATAAATAAAGACATGACTAATGTAAGAACTCCAATCATCCTGAAACGTAATGCTAAAAGAAACCAGCATCATTAACACAGTCGCAATGCAGTGCCCTTGATGTCATGGGATGTGACAAAGCCTGTAAAATAAACTGAGTACACATCTACCACTGGACTCTATCACTAAATTGGTACTTCTATAAGAGACTTACTTTTATACAAGTTTAAAAAAATGTTTTCGGAGCATTAAAACATGTAATCTTTATTGAAATACACTGGCCTTAACACCGTGAACACTTCTTTAAATTTCCTTTTGTTGCAATGTCATCTTAGTCTTATATATAGTATTTTTTGTCTATTCTGAAACATAAATTCAAATTCTTTGGTCACAAGAAAACATGGAACAGCATAGGACTGCCATATGTTGATCTCGAAATACTCGTGAAACATCGTGCAGAGGCAATACAGTTGTGAGGACACACAATCACGTCCTGGAGGCAGTAAATAATCAAATTTGTGCCTGCTAGTATCTGGAACATGCGGTTGCAAATGCAAGCAGCATGCCTCCTGCTATTCTGCAGCATTACACATAGGACACAGTCTTACAAAGAGATCACAGCAACATTTTCTTAGTGAAAGACAAATTCTTAACAAAATGCTAAGAATAATATATTCACAATGAAACAAACAAACCCTGTTGAGGACAATTTTCTAACTCTGCAATTCTCTCCAATCATATAGTAAAATTTAACTTCTTAAATTGTTGTTAAGTACTAATTTTTAACATAACACCTGACAGTAGTAAATTAAATTTTCTGACTTACAAACAGATGAGAATTACAAACACTGAACTCACCATGTCAGTTCCTAAGTCAATGCACAAGATGGTGACAGTTCCAAGGGGCAGTGGAATGTCGCACAGGATGAATGCCAAAAAGGGCGAAATCTCAGGAATGTTAGACGTCAGGGTGTAGGCTATGGATTTCTTTAGGTTGTCAAAGATAAGTCGTCCCTCTTCTACACCAGTCACAATGGATGCAAAGTTATCATCCAAGAGGATCATGTCAGCAGCTTGTTTGGAAACATCAGAACCAGCAATACCCATAGCAACACCTGAAACACAATATAACGTTAGTCACGGCACAAAATATCTCATAATACCAATGCACAACAGTTCAGCTCTTGCAGAATACGCTGTACGCTACTTGCTTGAAACCCAACAGTTACAGGTGTACCAATTTGATGTTATACAGTTGAGCCACCAAAAAGTCAAATATAAAAATTATTCTTCCTTGTTATGGAAAAGTAATACTGATTTTGATAACCACTCTTCTAGCACTGTCAAATACATTCTGTCTTAGAAAACACCAGTCAGTCTCCTACAGTATCATCTGTAATCACTGCATCTAATGCATGCATTCCTGTACCACAAATCCATTTGTGCTTGATAAAGCGACACAAATCTGGCCCACACTAAATACTGTGTTTAGAGCACAAGTAACCCCCCAGTTCACACCAGGGGTGCATTCCTAGAAATGGCACCATATGCAATGTTGTGTGATCAAGTCACCAAATTTTACAGCATGTTCATGGTGCTGTTTGCAGCAAATTCGTATAAACCATACACTAATTTGATGATGTCATCAAGTTAGGCACTATTGTACTGTAGTGATGAATAAGGGTTCAGTTTTCAATGCAACGTCACCAGTGTCAACTTTAACTTTTACAAGGAAATCACATTTGCCAAATGACCATCCTGTGATTGCACGCATGCTGCCAGGCATTGCGCTGTTGCAAGCTCCCACTGAATGCCTTCCAGTTTGTTTCTTAAGGAAGGAGTGGCTTCATTTTGTGTGTGGACGTTTATGTGAATGCGTGCGCGCACGTGTGCGCGCGCATACTGTTCAACTTGGCCTTACCTATGTCAGCTTTCTTCAAGGCAGGAGAGTCATTTACACCATCACCGGTCACAGCTACAATGGCTCCCATTCGCTGGCATCCTTCCACAATGATAAGCTTCTGCTGGGGTGATGTACGGGCGAACACAATTTCAGTGTGGTATCTGTAACAGTATCAGTAGCATATTTTCAGAATTCCTGTTATTTATGCTGGGGTGAAGTCCAGCTGAACACAGTTTCACTGTGGTATATACACCACCAAATGAATAGAGGGGGACTGTGTGGACCAATAATGCCAATTGTCTTACTTCCGAATTGCATACATAGACTAAAAAGTCGCCAAAACAGTAATATGCACAAATAACACTAATGCATACATATCATACCCCCATATCAGTGTCAGCAAAGACTAGACACATCCCCATCTGCAATATAGTGGATGCTTCAATAGTTAACAGTCAAAAGACTGCTAATTTCACATACTCCCATTGTGGACCAAAATTTCAGAACCAACAGACTCTGGCCATTATTTCTGAAATCACATATGTAAGAAGTATGCTCATACGAGTTTACAGAAGTACTGCTGGCGAGACAAAAAAGAATTAACAACTACAGGGAGACCCAGAGATACCTGAGGAGGAGGAGGAGGAGGAGGAGGAGGAGG